>Ga0209061_1000314_pt1 | contig 139864 bp, 127 predicted proteins | sample Coa_R1_10_FD_187157 | JGI IMG/M metagenome (GOLD analysis project Ga0209061, IMG submission 187157) | Surface soil microbial communities from Centralia Pennsylvania, which are recovering from an underground coalmine fire - Coalmine... | ecosystem: Environmental > Terrestrial > Soil >... | reverse complement strand
GACGGTCTTCGGGTCCACGCCGCAGATGGCGGCGGCGCCCCGGAAGCTGCCCACGTCGGCGTAGGCGGCGACCATGTCCATTCTCTCCCTCGCTGATTTCATTGAGCGTCCTCCGGTTGGAGCGGTGTGTGGTGTGCACCGCCACCGTCTCCGGCCGGGGGACGACCGTGGTGGATGGTTCAGCGAGGGGCGGGGGCTTCTCTGCGGCCACCCGCGAGGACTTCCTTCTGGCCACACGCGGGGACCTGGATCTGGCCACACGCGAGGACTTTTTCATGGCCACGGACAGATAGGTCGCAGCGTCTAGCGAATGTCTTTCCCTTGCGCTGAGTGATCTCATCGGCGACATGGATGACCTCGTCCTCAGAGCGTGCACAGACGGCGACAGCAGCACCGGTACCAGCCAGGGCGAGGGCGATAGCCCGACCGATACCCCGACCCGGCCCCGTGACCAGCGCCCCCTGCCCCCCGAAGGACACGGGAGGCTGTTCACCGAAGGTCATGGCGGCTACCGGTCGCCGATCGCATCCCTCGACCGTGGTCGGGCCAACCATGCCGTGATCGAACCCCGAGCCGAGAACCAAAAAGCAGACGTAGGTGAACAGGTAAACGCCGGGCTGGAGGTCACCGTCAAGGCTGCGGTGGCCGGCAAGTACCTGGATGGTCAAGACCCAGCCGACAACGCCGACGATGCTCACCAGGGAGCCGGCCCAGGCGAGGATCCGGAGCAGCGGGCGTAGGATCGCCCTGTTGCCCCAAAGGTAGACGAGGCCGAGGAGCACCACCAAGGCGATGCCAGCCAGGATGGGCGTTCCCCAATAGTCGAAGAAATGTCCCAGCGGGTTGATGCCCTCGGGTACAAGGCGGAACGTCTTTGGATCGCGCACCCCGATCATGCCGCCGAGCGCTCAGATGACCTTCATTCCGCCATAGCCGAGAGCGCCCAGAGACGCCAGATACGCCGCCAATCTCGCGCGTCGTTCGCGGTTTGCTCGGACGACCGGTGGTCTCCTGGAGACTTGCATGGTCTTGACGGGTCGGTGGTCGCAAGGCTGCTCCACGGACTGGCGAGAAGGGAGAGGCCTCTCGTGGCCCGAGAAGCGTTTCACGCCCTTGGCAGAACTCTCGGCCCGGCTCTTCTGGGAAGTCGCCGCGCGCAAGACAGTTGCTCCTACGCAGCCACAAGATCTCGCCGGCGGAAGGCGGCGGTACCTGCGGCCGCGCCCAGAAGGCCGAGTCCGATAAGCGCGGCGACCGCGGTCCAGTTGAGACTCACCGCTGGCACGGGACCTAGGTGGGTGAGCACGGCGGTGTCGAGGAGCCAGTGGTTGCTCGTGATGCTCGATCCGATGATCTCGACGAGGAATGACCAGAGGACCAGCACGTAAAGAATTGGTGCTGCGAGGCGCGGGACGAGCCCATACAGCATGGTCCCGACGCCAAGCACGAACAAGGCGGGCACGGCCACGTTAAGGCCCGCCTGGAGCATCGATCCCACGCCAACGTCACTGTGGCGGGCTGCCACGCCAATCCAGCCGCCTATGCCGGTCACCAGGCCTGCGACGAGGACGAAGACGACGGCGAAGCCGAGGCGGCCCAAGAGCCAGGTACCCCGATGGACATGGCGCGCGAGCAGATTGTCAAGGTGGCCTTCCGCTTCCTCGCTACGCAGGGCGGCGATCTGGCCGGCCGCGGCGAACGCCAAAAGAGCTGCGAGGAAGATGAATTCGTAGCCGACCCAGGCGGAGACGGCGTTGGTTGGGTGAGCTCCGAGACGCCCGAGCTGTTCTTCGATCGCGTTGACGGCCACGTTGCCCGAGGCGGCAGAACGGGCGACGACACCGAAGAGAAGCGCGAGAGCACCGAGTCCCGCGACCCAGGCGATCGCGACCCAGCGTTCGAGCTGGGCCACCAGCATGTTGGCGCCGCCGAGGAGGCGCGTGCCGGCCCTCGGGCTCCTTCGACGAGTGAGCACGGCTGCGCCGAGGTCGCGGCGTCCGGCGAGAGCCACGGCCGATCCGGCGGCGATGGTGGCAAGGAGTGCGATTGGCAACAGGGCGAGCGGATCCGAGCCGGTAAGGGGGCGGAGGTTCTCGACCCAACCGAGCGGGCTCGCCCAACGCATCCAGGCCAACCCGGTGCCCGAATCGGCCACCATCCGGATCAGGTAGAAGACAGCGAACACCGCCGCGCCGAGGCCGTTCGCCTGCCGGCGCGTCGGTGCGAGTTGCGTCGCTAGCGCCCCGAGGGCGAGGAACATCGCTGCACTGAGCGTGGCGGCCGTTGCAAAGAAGAGCGAGGACGAAATTGAGAACCCGACGGTGGAGCTCGACCCGGCGATGACCGTGAGCACCGCCGTCAATGCCCACAGGACGAGCCAGCCGGCCGTGAGGCCGACCATGGCCTGGACGGTCGCATGGCGGCGGGTCGTGCGGCCAGCGAGCAGCAGTTCCCATCTTCCGGCGTCCTCTTCACGGCGCATGAGACGAGTGGCGGTCAGCAGCCCCCAGATCGCGCCGACGATGATCATGAGGCCGAACATTCGCCAGGCGACGAAGCCGCCGATCGTGTCAACGTGCCGAGCCGGTCCGATGATCGCTTCCATCGCGCTGTTCTCACCAAGGGTGTGGGCGAACTCCTCTCGCGATTGAGCAGTGGGGAAGTTCTTGTGGTAGCTGAGCACCTCGTTGAGTACGAGCACCCCGAAGAGCGCTCCCCACACGAAGGCGGATCGCATCGCTCGCCTCGCCGTGGTCCAAGCAACGATGGTGGCTGCCCGACGATCGTTCGTGACCATGTCAGGTGGCATGAGGGTGCTCCGTCTGAGCTCCCGGCTCGCGCCCGTAGTGAGCGAGGAAGAGCTCTTCGAGCGACGGTTCGCGGCTGAGCAGCTGGTGGACGCCCGAGGCGACCAGCACCCCGAGGAGCGGCTCAACCGAGCCCACCACCTGGCAGCGGACCCGGTTGTCCAGGACCTCCACAGCGGTCACTCCAGGGATCTTCGACAGGTCCGGAGGCGCGGTGTCGAAGGTGGCGTCAATCGACAAGGCGGAGAGGTGACGCATCTCGGCGAGGGTGCCGACCTCGACGAGCTCGCCGGCACGGAGAATCGCCACACGATCCGAGAGCGCTTCGACCTCGCTCAAGATGTGCGACGACAGGAACACCGCCTGTCCGCGTCCGCGTGCCTCGCGCACGCACTCCCGAAAGGTCTCCTCCATGAGCGGGTCCAAGCCGCTCGTCGGCTCGTCGAGAATGAGAAGGTCGGCACGAGAACTCAGAGCCGCGACGAGCAGCACCTTCTGGCGGTTGCCCTTCGAGTACGCCCGCACGCGCTTGGAGGGGTCAAGCTGGAAGCGTTCGACCAGTTCCTTCTGGTACGTCTCGTCGACCTGCCCTTGCACCCGGCCGAGCAGGTAGAGAGACTGGGCGCCAGTGAGGCCGGGCCAGAGGTTCGCTTCCCCGGGCACGTAGGCGACGCGGCGGTGCGCTTCGGCTGGACGGGCCTGGGCATCGACGCCGAAGAGCTCCGCACGGCCGGCGCTCGCCCTGATCAGCCCGAGAAGCAACCGGATCGTCGTGGTCTTTCCTGCGCCGTTGGGACCCAGGTAGCCGAGAACCTCCCCCTCGGCGACCTCGAGATCGAGCGGTCGAAGAGCAGCAACGTCACCGAAGGACTTCGCCAACCCAAACGTACGGATCGCTGGCGCCATCGCACTCCTTCGAAGCCCTAGCGGCCGCGTCCTTCGCTCGGGGGTTGACCGAGAGACCAGAGATCCGCGATCAGCACGGGGTGGCCGATTGCGACCCGGCCGCTCCGGTCTCGTTCCCGGTTCGGCAGCGCCCGGCTCTTCTTCTTCGAGGAGCGCCTTCAGGTTTCCCCAGATCCGACGCTCCTGGCGGTCGCCCAGGCGTGCGACGATGGGATCGGCGAGTCGCAGTGGACCACTCACCTGTACATCCCATGACCAGCGAATCCGGGTCCCGGAGCCCTCCGGCTCGAAAGTGAGCTCTCCCTCGGTCAGCATCACTCGCGAACGAGTTCGTGACGCGAGGCGGTGCGGCCGCTCGTAGCCGGTGAACTCGACCTTCATGGGAACCAGCCGACCGACGGATCGGAAGGTCGCCCGGAAGCGGCTGCCTTCGCCGATGGGCTCGTCCGACTCCAGTGACGCAGTCGCCATCTGGGGGTTGAAGCGCGGCTCGTTTCGCTCGTCGGCCACGAAGTCGAACACCGCTTCCGGCGGGCGTTCGATCAGAATCTCACCGCGGATACGGGCCATTGCCGACCTCCCGTCGCATCGGTCTCACGCCGCGAGCGGCAGCTCGCCTTGCGACGGCGGGATGCCGGGGTCGCTGCCGCCGCCGTCGAAGCGGAAGGGCGGGTACTCGTCTCGCATGAGCGCCGCGTAGGTGAGCACCCGGTAGCACCAGCGGTTGAGGCCCATCGTCACGTCGAAGAGCTGGCTCGGGTAGCTCCCGGTCACCGCGACGACGACGGCGCCAAGCAAGGCAAGGATGGTGATCACCCCGGCGGATCCTGAGCCCCACCCGCCGACGAGGATCCCCACGACGAGGTACTGAGGGATGGCCAGTAGCCACCACTTCACGAGCACAAGGCCGCGGGAGAGCCGCTCGGGGTACTCGACGTGGAAGTCCGCTGGGTATTCGGGATCGGACTGGAGGCTGAACGGAGGGTAGCGTTCCGTGCCGAAGGCACTCATCCCGTAGAACAAGACGCGCCAGGTCCAGCGGATCACGCCGACGTTGAAGTCGAAGATGCCCCGCGGGTAGCGCGCTGTAAAGAGGATCGAGAAGCCCGCCACGATCGTGAGCACGGTCATCGCGATCCACAAGCCCGCGATGCAGAGAAAGTGGGGGATCAAGAGGACCAACCTCACGAGCCAGAGTAGACGGCTGACCGGCTCGTCAAGCCGGCCATCGAGACGAGCGGGATACGGGGTCACCATGTGATCACCTGCCGGGTGAAGTCGCGATGACGAGCGGGACCACTGCGAGACCCACTGTGGGGCTCGTCGAGTCGGAGGGATCAAAGCGGACCGTGATCATGCCCCCGCCGCCTCTGCGAGCTGGTCGGCGATGGACCCGGCCCATTCCCTGATGGCCGTCCAGTCACGGAAGTCCCCTTGGAGGCCGCGGAAGAGGGACAGCCCGACTCGCTGAAGGCCGCCCAGGTTGTGGCGGTCGAGCTTCCCGGAGAACCTCTTGTGCGCTCGCGCGCCGGTCGCACTCTGCACCGCCTGCAGGTCGACGGGGTCCACGTCCATCTGCTGCGTGTACTTCTTCGATGGGTCGCCCACCGGCCCGCTGGAGAAGAGCCAGACCGGTCGGCCGGCCAGTTCCCTCCCGAGCCGCCGCGCGAGGCCCGTCGCCGGTTCCAGCCAGTGACCCATGTAGACGGCGCTGCCGAGCACCACCGCATCGAACTCCGACAGGCCCGCGACGTTCTCGGGCGTGGCGACGGTCACGTCGAACCCACGGGACTTGAGCACCTCTCCGATCGCCTCGGCGATCGCTGCGGTCGAGCCGTGTCGGGATGCAGCAGCGACGAGGACCTTCATGGCTTACCTCCCATCGGGGTGCACGCCGGCTGGGAACCGGGCGCGTCCCGGTCTTCGGACGAGACACGAAGGCTCCCCGGTCGGTGGCCTAATCACGGTTGCGCGATCGGTGCACACCTACCAACCCTCCACTGGTCTTCTTGAGATCGAGGGTAGGAGCATGACGGCCGCTCCCCCAGAGGCCAACGACCCTTGTTCGTGGGGACAGCCCGGCACCGCGGCGGTGGACGAGGCGAGCGAAGGTCCATTCCTGCCGCCGACCTGCTCGGCCGGACCGCGGGATGGGCCTCCTGACTACGGGCGGTGAGCACGCCCGGCCGCACGACGTCGCAGAACCGGAACCCCGCCGCCGCAAGCGACGCGCCGAGCCCGAGCTGGCGCAGGTGCGCGGTGGTCCACAGGGTCCCCTGAAGAGCGGTGCGCAACGCAGCCGCCCTTCCCGGCCGCGCCGGTCTCGCGCCTAGGGCCCAGTCGAAGCCGACGAGCTGGTCCAGGTATCCGTGGTCGACGCAGCCCGAGGCTGTGCACGTAGACCTGGTCAGTCCAGCGAGCCGCGAGACGCAGGTCGCGCGAGAGCTCGTCGTAGCTGAGGGCCGGCACCTGCGGCTGGCCGGGGATGTCGGGACCGCCGCCCGTCGAACCGACGGCGATGGCGGCTGCCTCCAGCCCGTAGTCCCAGATGAAGCCCGGACCGAGACGGCGCAGGAACGACGAATAGAGCATCCATACCTCGCGGTCGGTCGAGACGTCGACGAGCCCGAAGAGGCGCTCAAGCCCCGATGAACGCGCGCGGTGCTCGTCGGCGACGAGTGGGAACTGGTAGTTCTCGACCAGCCAGCCGTCGCTACGGATCTCCCCGACAAACTCGCGGTACGCCTGGGCCGCCCGCGCCGGGCCTTCACGGTCGAGCAACCGGAGAAGGAGCGTCTTCGGGAGAGACCAAGGGTTCTCGGCAATCTGTTGATAGACGGCGATGTCCGGCTCGATGTCGAGGCCGACACCGGCAAAGCCCAGGCCCTCGCCCCGCGCCCACGCCCGCCACTCCTGGTAGCGAGCCCGAGCGAGATCGGGGTGCTCGGCGGTGAAGTAGTACCCGTCGGCGGCCGGGAGGAGCGGGATGGCGGTCACCGGGATGCGGGCATCGTTCAGCCGCCGGACAGCGTGTGCCTGGGGCGGGCTGAAGTCGGCGAGCGCGAGCACGACGCGCGCTCCGAGGTCCTGGAGGGCGCCGACAACCGCATCGTCGGCGAAGAAGCCCTCCACCCGGTCGCGTCCGAGCTCACAGGCAAAGGTGAAGGTGGGCCGAGCGACCTCGCTCACCCTGCCACCACTGTGCCACTCGGCTTCCGGGTCGCCAAGGCGGCGATGCCGACGCCGATCGCCCCGAACACGAGCTCCAGCGGCTGGAAGCCGATCCAGGACGCCTCGACGACCTCGAAGGCGACGAGCCCAACCCCGAACAGTACCGACAGTTGCCTCGCCTGCAGGCGCTGAGCCAGCACCGACAAGCCGGCGACAATGCCGCCACCTCCGACCAAGCCGGCGAGCAGCACCCCGGGGATGCGCCAGTCGGCGAACGGGGTGCCGGAAAGCGCAGAGGTCTCTGCCATCAGCAACGACCCGTCCGGCCGGACCGCGAGCAGCACACCGCCGACCACCGCCGCCGCCCCGGTGAAAAGCTCCAGGGCGGCGAGGGTTCGCGTGCCCGCAGGAAGCCGCCCTTGACGTTCACCGAGCTTCTGCCACGATCGCCGCGAGGTCTCCACATGGTCAACCTTGCGCGAGCCAAAGGGGGACCACCAGGGGCCAAGGACACGTCATGGTGAACGAGACGGTCCACCGGACCCCCAGGACGGAGACCGCGTCGATCTGGCACGCTGCACGCGTGCCTGTGACGACCATTCCGGCGCCCGTGAGTTCGCTTCCCGTCTGGATCTCGGTGCCCGAAGGACCCGGTCCGTGGCCGGGGGTGGTGGTCATCCATGATGCGTTGGGCATGAGCCAAGACCTGCGTAACCAGGCGGACTGGCTGGCCGCCAGCGGCTACCTGGCGGTGGCGCCGGACCTCTTCTTCTGGCGCAGCATGGCGGTCTGCATGATCTCGATCATGCGTCAAGCGCGTGTGCGACACGGCCGGGTGTTCGATGACATCGAAGCCTCCCGGACATGGCTCAGCGCGCGCGATGACTGCACGCGTACGGTCGGGGTGATCGGCTTTTGCGTCGGCGGTGGCCTCGCCTTGCTGGTCGCCCCCGACCAAGGGTTCTCCGTGGCGTCCGTCAACTACGGGACTGCTTCAAAGGACGCGTACGCGGCTGACTCCCTGGCACGAGCCTGTCCGATCGTCGCCAGCTACGGCGCCAAGGACCGCACGCTGCGGGGAGCGGCGGCTCGGCTAGAGACGACGCTGACGAAGGTGGAAGTGCCCCACGACGTGAAGGAGTACCCAGAAGCCGGCCACGGCTTCATGAACGACCACGAGGGGGCGGGCGACAAGACGCCCCTTCTGTTCGCCAGTATGGGAAGGCTCTTGCCAGGACCCGGGTTCGACGAGGCGGCGGCCGCTGACGCGCGGGGCCGCATCGCCGCCTTCTTCGACGCGCACCTCAAGGCATGACGCCCAGGAGCCTGACGGCTGAATACTGCAGTGCCCCATGCTGCGGTAGGGCTGCGTAGGGCACGGGGTGCGCCTTCGATTCCGCATCGCGCGGACCCACGCGAAATCCCCGCGTGCGGCCCATGCACCACAATCTCACCCGAAGACGCGTGCATAGGGCAGAGTGATCCTGGCCCCGCGGTGCCGCTCATCGCCAGTCAGGGTCACGCGGCACTGATCCGGCAACTCTGTATCGGTTGATAGCGATCCGCTCAAGCTGCAAGTACGGCGGACGGCGGGCCGGGCGGGTCATCCGCAACATGGTCTTGGCCACCGTTTGCCGGAACCAGGGGGATCCGCACAAGACGATCGCGGTATGCACCTCTCCACGGTGAAGACCGGCTCTCCCCCACCAACGGCCAATACCTCGACGGCTGCGACCACGTCGTCCCGGCAGCCGGGAACTGCGAACTTGTATTCCCCCAGGTAGATGGGATGTGCAGCGAGCGGCAGCGGTTGGCTTATGGAGGCGCCACCTCCACCACTGTTCACGCGCTGCGCCACGCGTGGTCGTGGGCACCTCACCGTCGACCGCCGCGTCCCCGCAGTAGGGTGTTGCGTGCCCTGCCCGCTCGGAGGGGTGCTCCCCGTGTCCCCTCGGGCCCGTCAGCGCATGCGGGTGAAGCGGTGCACGGCGTCGAGCAGCTCCTTGGCCTTGCCCGCCGCCGCCACCTCGTCCCCCGACGCCAGCGCCCTCGCGACGCAATGGTTGACGTGGTCCTCGAGGATCTTGAAGGCAACAGCCTCCAGCGCAGTGTCGATGGCCGCGATCTGGGTGAGGATGTCGATGCAGTAGCGTTCCTCCACGATCATCTTCTCGATCCCACGGGCCTGGCCCTGGATCCGGCGCATCCGCTTGACGAGCGCCTCCTTGCTGCCTTCGGCGATGTACCCGTGCACGGCCGGCTGCTCGTGGGGACGGTCGGTCCCATCCTCGTCGGCGTGGGGGATTCCGGCCCGGCTCACGGGTGCAACCGCTGCGGGGTGAATCGGCGCAGGCGCAGCGAATTCGTGACGACCAACACGCTCGAGAACGCCATGGCAGCCGCGGCAACGATCGGGTTGACGACGCCGGCGACGGCCAGCGGCACGGCGACCACGTTGTAGCCGAACGCCCAGAAGAGGTTGCCCTCGATGGTGCGCAGCGTCCGGCGCGCCAGACGGATGGCGTCAGCGGCAGCCCGCAGGTCACCGGAGACCAGCGTGATGTCCGAGGCCTCGATGGCCACGTCCGTGCCCGTACCGATCGACAGCCCGAGGTCGGCCTGAGCGAGCGCTGGGGCGTCGTTGACACCGTCGCCCACCATCGCCACCACCTCGCCTGCCGCCTGGAGGCGGGCCACCTCGGCTGCCTTGTCCGCCGGGAGGACGCCAGCCACCACGCGGTCGATGCCGACCGCGGCTGCAACGGCTCGGGCCGCCCGCTCGTTGTCCCCGGTGAGCAGGACCGGCGTGAGCCCAAGGGATCGCAGCTCGGTCACGGCCTGGCGGCTGGTCGCTTTGATGCGATCGGCCACCGCCACGATGCCGAGCACCACGCCGTCGGCGGCGACACCTACCACCGTGGCACCCGTGGACTCGAGCTCCTGCGCCCGCCGGGCGAGATCCTCGGACAGCGTGATCGCCCAGTCGCCGAGCAGGGCGATCCGGCCCACCATCACCGCGTGACCCCCGACCACCGCCTCGGCGCCGAGCCCGGCACGGGCACTGAACGCATCGGCGGGGGGCAGCGCACCCAACCGCTCCCGGGCGGCGGCGGCGATCGCCCGGGCGACGGGGTGCTCGCTGGGATCCTCGGCCGCACCGGCCAGCCGCAGCAGTACGTCCTCCTCGACACCCTCGGCGGGGACCACCGCTGCCACCGCCATCTTCCCCTCGGTGACGGTGCCGGTCTTGTCGAGCACGACCGTCGTGATCCTCCGCGCCCGCTCCAGGACCTCGGGACCCTTGACGAGGATGCCCAGCTGCGCCCCGCGGCCACTGCCCACCAGCAAGGCCGTGGGCGTGGCGAGACCCAGGGCGCATGGACACGCGATCACGACCACGGCCACCGCGACGGTGAACGCCGTCGCCAGCGGGGCGCCACCGACGACCAGCCAGCCCACCAACGTGAGGAGGGCCACAGCGATGATGAGCGGCACGAACACCGCCGACACTCGGTCGGCGAGGCGCTGGACGGGCGCCTTGCCCGCCTGCGCCTCGGTCACCAGCCGGGTGATCTGGGCGAGCGCAGTCGACGCACCGACCCGGGTGGCCTCCACGACCAGGCGCCCGGCTGTGTTGACCGTCGCGCCGGCCACGGGATCGCCCGGCCCGACCTCGACGGGCGCCGGTTCGCCGGTGAGCATCGACTGGTCAATGGCCGAGGTCCCCGACACGACGACCCCGTCGGTCGCCACCTTCTCGCCGGGACGGACCACGAACCGGTCACCAACCTCGAGCGCGGCGACGGGCACGAGCACCTCCTCCCCGTCGCGCAGCAGGTGGGCGTCTTTGGCTCCCAGCTCGAGCAGCTGGCGGATGGCCGCCCCCGAGCGCCGCTTCGCCCGAGCCTCCAGCACGCGCCCGAGGAGGATCAGCGTGGTGATCGCTCCCGCCGCGTCGAAGCTGACGGGGCTCGAGATCCCAGCGCCGAGCACGACCGTCGACCACACCCATGCGGTCAGGGTGCCCAGCGAGATCAGGGTGTCCATGGTCGCCACCCCGTGACGGGCATTCTGGATTGCCGCCCGATGGAACGGCCATCCGCCGTAGACGACGGTCGGGGTCGCCAGCACGAGCGATACCCACTCCCATGCCGGTGGCCGGGCCACCGGTACCCAGGCGAAGAGCAGCAGCGGGACCGTGAGCACCCCGGCCACCAGGAGCCGCCTGCGGTAGGGGCGAGCGGGGTCCTCCTCGCTCACCGACCGAGGCAGGCTCGCCTCGTACCCCGCGGCCTCGATGGCGCCGATCAGCTGGTCGACGGTGGCCTGGGCGGGGTCGAAGGCCACCGCCGCGCGCTCGGACGCGACGTTGACCGTGGCTTTCACCCCGGGAAGCCCATTGAGCCGCTTCTCGATGCGGGCCGCGCACGAGGCGCACGTCATCCCGCCGATCACAAGCTCCACGTGCTCGCGCCCCGGGGTCTCCGCCCTTGCATCTGCGGCTACCGGCACCGGTGTCACTGCACGTCGTACCCCGCGTCCTCGATGGCGGCACGCAAGGCGGCGTCGGACAGCTCGTCGCCGTGGACCGTCACGACCTTGGTGCCGAGATCCACCTCGACCGCCTCCACGCCCGGTACCTCAGCGAGCGCGGCCCGGACCGCACGGGTGCAATGGTCGCAGGTCATCCCCGGAACCCGATAGGTCGAGACTGCTCCCATGGGTGGCCCTCCTCCCTCTGGGTGCAGTATACCCCTACCGGGTATGCGTCGGCACGCGGACCCCAACGGCCGGGCCGACGGACGGGCATGGCTGCCGTCACGGCCCACGGCCGAGTGCGCTGCCGCTCACCTGCCAGCGGGGGTGCGGCTGGTGCCATGCCGCCCGCCTGCCATACTGCTCGCCTGATGGAAGGAGCCGGCGGAGGGACCGCCGAACACTGGGACACCGCCTACGCCCACGGCGACGACACCTGCAGCTGGTTCCAGTCGCGGCCGGTGCGGTCGCTGGCCCTCCTCGACCGAGCCGGCATCACCCCTGCCGACAGCCTGATCGACGTCGGCGGAGGTGCGGCCCGCCTGGTGGACGAGCTCGTGCAGCGGGGCTTCGTCGACCTCACCGTGCTCGACATTTCACAGGTCGCGCTCTCCCACGCCCGCGCACGGCTGGGACCGTCCGCCGACCGGGTCACGTGGGTGGCGGCGGACCTCTGCGAGTGGGAGCCCACCCGCACCTACCGGGTGTGGCACGACCGGGCGGTGCTCCACTTCTTCACGAGCCACGACCAGCGCTGTCGCTACCGACGGGCGCTCGAGGCTGCCAGCGCGCCGGGCACCGTCGCCGTCTTCGGGTGCTTCGCGCCCGACGGGCCCCCCTCGTGCTCGGGCCTGCCGGTCACCCGCTACGACCCCAGCGGCATCGCCGAACTGCTCGGCTCGAGCTGGGAGCTCGTCGCCCACGAGCGCGAGGAGCACACGACGCCACGCCAGGCTGTCCAACCCTTCACGTGGGCGGCCTTCCGGCGCACCGGCGGCTGACACCGGCCACCTGCCCCAAGCACGTCACCCGACCGCGCCCGACACGCCCCACCCACGCGCCCGGCACGCCGACAGCTCGCGCCGGCACCCAGCCGTGCACGCCGCCGTCCCGTGCACGGCACCCGCCGCTGCAGCCGGCCCACCACGCCCGTGGCCCGGCCGACGGGGACCCGCCACGCCCGTGGCCCGGCCGACGGGGGCCCGGCCGGCGGGGGCGTGTGGCACGGTGGGGCCATGCGCTTCGGAGCCCAGGTCCGCCAGCGGGGAGGACTGCTGGCCGCGCTGCAGCGCGGGGAGGCCATGGGCGCCGAGGTCGTGCAGCTGTTTGTCCAGAGCAACCGCCAGTGGCGCCCGCCGTCGAACGACGAGGCCGCCTACGCCGCCTATCGCGAGGCGGCCGCCGCCAGCAGGGTCGTCTCCGGCACCGTGTGCCACGCGCCGTACCTGATCAACCTCGTGAGCCCCGACCCGCAGACCGCCAGCCGCTCCGCCGAGGCCTTGGTGGCCAACCTGCGCGCTGCCACCTGGCTCGGAGCAACCGCCGTGATCCTGCATCCCGGCAGCCATCGCGGTGTCGGCGCGACAGGTGCCGAGCAGCGCATCGGGGCTCTGGTCGCCGCCGCGCTCGACGAGGCCGGTGTCGGTCGTGACGGGGTGTGCGACGTGCTCCTCGAGAACACGGCGGGTGCGGGGCACACGGTGGGCCGCACCTTCGAGGAGCTGGCCGCCATCATCGCCGCCACCGGCGGGGACGAGCGGGTGGGCGTGTGCGTCGACACCCAGCACCTGTGGGCGTCGGGTGTCGGCTTCGCCACGGTGGCCGAGGCCGACCACGTCGTGGACGCCCTCCGGGCGACGGTGGGCCTCGACCGGGTGCGCTGCCTGCACGTGAACGACTCGAAGGTGCCCTTCGGCTCCAACCGGGACCGCCACGCGAACCTGGGCGCCGGCAGCATCGGCCGGCGCGCCCTGGGGGCACTGCTGAGCCATCCCGATCTCCAGGCGCTCCCCGCCATCTTGGAGGTGCCCGGCACCGCTGGCATGGGACCGGGTGCTGCCGACCTCCGGACGGTGCGCGCCGTGCACGCCGCCGGGGTGGCGGCCCGCCGCCGGGCGCTGCGCCAGCAGCCGTCATCGCGTCCGTGACACCGTTACAGTAGCCACGCTGCTGCCCGGTCGGTGGTGGACGGCTCCCGCCCCAGCGGGTGGGCTCCCGCCGGAGGCGGTGGGCTCCCGCCCGGCCAGCCGTCGTCCCCTCCGGAGCACAGCACCGAGCCCGGTCCGAGAAAGAAGCGATAAGCGAGAGGTCACTGCACATGGCGTACGTCCTGGTCGAGCGGCCCCGCCCCCACGTCGCCCTCGTCACGCTGAACCGGCCGGAACGCATGAACGCCATGGCGTTCGACGTCATGATCCCCCTGCGCCAGGCGCTCGAGGCCGTCAGCCAGAACAACGACGTCCGCGCGGTGGTGCTCACCGGTGCAGGCGGCGGGTTCTGCTCGGGTGCGGACCTCGAGGATCCCGGCGCGGTGCCCAACGTGGCGGGGCTCACCCGACCGACCATTGCCCTGCGTGCCATGGAGCTCCTCGACGACGTGGTGCTGGCCATGCGTGCCATGCACCAGCCGGTCATCGCCGCCGTGAACGGGCCGGCCATCGGCGGCGGCTTCTGCCTCGCACTGGCAGCGGACATCCGCATGGCGGCCCCGGACGCCGTCTTCCGGGCGGCGGGAGTGAGCAACGGCCTCACCTCCACCGAGCTGGGGTTGAGTTACCTCCTCCCTCGGGCCATCGGATCCTCGCGGGCGTTCGAGCTCATGCTGACCGGCCGGGACGTGGGCGCCACCGAGGCGCAGCAGATCGGGCTCGTGTCGCGGACCGTGCCCGCCGCCGAGCTCCTCGAGGAGTGCTACACCGTGGCCCAGCGCATCGTGGGCCTGAGCCGGGCGGGCGTCGAGCTCACCAAGCGTGTGCTGTGGTCGAGCCTGGACGCCTCGAGCATGCACGCCCACATGGCGCACGAGGGGACGGCGCAGCTGCTCGTCCGCCTCACGACGCAGAACTTTGAGGAAGCCGTCATTGCTCGCCGCGAACGGCGCGATCCGGTGTTCCGGGACTGACCGACGCCACCTTCGACCAAAGGACACGACCATGGCCGTTGCACTCGACGAGTACCCCGTTCACCAAGTGCCACTGTCGATGGCCCACGTCGCCACCAGCGACCGCAACTGCTACGACCGCTGCTACTTCAACGCCCACGACCGCACGGGGGAGATCTTCCTCGTCACCGGCCTGGGCGTGTACCCGAACCTCGGCGTCGTCGACGCCTACGCCACGGTGCGGCGCGGGAACCGGCAGGTGACGGTCCGGATGTCCGGCGCGCTGGGCGAGGATCGCATGCGCCAGGAAGTCGGCCCCTATCGCATCGAGGTGGTCGAGCCGCTCCAACGCATCCATCTGCAGTGCGACGCCGACGACCACGGCGTGGGCTTCGACCTCCACTGGACCGGCTCGTTCCCGGTGCACGACGAAGCACCCCACCTCCTGCGCACCAACGGGCGGGTCACGCTCGACGCCCAACGCTTCGCCCAGGTGGGCACCTGGTCGGGTGTGCTCCGGGTCGAGGGGAGCGACATCCCGGTCCACGACGACCGCTGGGTCGGCACGCGTGACCGCTCGTGGGGCATCCGCCCCTCGGGCGAGCCCGAGCCCCCGGGCCGGGCTGCGGCCGAGGGCGATCCGGGGTTCGGCTTCTGGTGGACATACGTGCCCCTGCGGTTCGACGACTTCGCGTTGATCCTCATCGCCCAGGAGGACGGCGACGGCACGCGCACGCTCAACGACGCCGTCAGGGTGTGGCCTGCCTCGGGAGGGAGGCGGGCCGAGCAGCTCGGCTGGCCCGACTACGACATCACCTACCGCTCCGGGACGCGCATCCCCGAGCGTGCCGTGGTGTCCATGCACCGCCGGGGCGGCGAGCCGGTCGTCGTCGAGATCGAACCGCTCACCTTCGTGGGCCTCAACACGGGCCCGGGCTACAGCGGGGACCCGGAGTGGACCCATGGCCAGTGGCGAGGCCGGTCGTGGATCGAGGGCGTCGTCCACGACCTCGACGATCCCGACGTCGCTGCCCGGCTCCCGTTCTCGGTGATCGACCACGCGGCCCGGGCGACCTGCGACGGCGCCGAGGGATGGGGGCTCTTCGAGCACGGCACCATCGGACGCCACGAACCTTCCGGCTTCAGCGACGTCGCGTCGGTGGCACCGTGAGTGCCGCCGGCAGCCCGACGGACATGGGAGGCGACATGAGCGAGCGCCCCGGGGTGGACCCTTCCGGCACCAACGTCAACCGGTCGATGCGCGACCCCAACGAGCTGCGACGCCGGCTGCAGGCATGGTTGTCGACCAAGGTCGACGATCCCGACGTGGGCGACGTCCAGCCACCCCAGGGCAATGGCATGTCCAGCGACACCGTCCTCTTCAACGCGTCATGGCGCCACGACGGGACACGGCGGCGCCAGGCGTGCGCGGCGCGCCTGGCGCCACCGGCAGGGGCGGCGGCCCAATTCCCGGTCTACGACCTCGAGAAGCAATTCCGCGTCATCCGCCTGGTCGGTGCCCGCTCGACCGTTCCGGTCCCGCCCACCATGTGGCTCGAAACCGACCCCGAGGCCCTGGGCGCCCCGTTCTTCGTGATGGAACGGGTCGAGGGTGTGGTACCCCCCGACGTGATGCCCTATCCCATGGGCTCCTGGCTGTCGGAAGCGGCACCCGTGGACCAGCGCCGGCTCCAGGACGCCTCGGTCCGGGTGCTGGCCGACCTGCACGCCATCGAGCTCGCGCCCGAGGAGGCAGCCTTCCTCCACTACGACCTCCCCGGCGACACGCCCCTGCGCCGGCACGTGGCCGAGCTGCACGCCTACTACCGCTGGGTGGCATCCGACGGGGTACGCTCGCCGCTCATCGAGCGTGCCCTTGGCTGGCTCGACGAGCACTGGCCCACGGACACAGGGGACGCCGTCGTGAGTTGGGGTGATGCCCGCATCGGCAACATCGTGTTCCGGGACTTCGAGCCGGTGGCCGTGCTGGACTGGGAGATGGTGGGCATGGGCCCCAGGGAGCTGGACCTCGCCTGGATGATCTTCCTCCACCGCTTCCTCGACGACATCGCCCTGCAGGCCGGCCTGCCCGGCATGCCGGGTTTCATGCGCATGGACGACGTGGCCGCCACCTACGAACACGCGAGCGGCTACACCCCGCGCGACCTGGAGTGGTTCACCGTCTATGCCGCGGTGCGCCACGCCGCCATCATGAGCAGGATCGCCCGCCGCCAGGCGGCGATCGGTGAGGCACCGCTCCCTGACGACCCCGACGACACGATCATGCACCGGGCCACGTTGGAGTCCATGCTGGCGGGCACCTACTGGAGGCGGTTCTGAGCACACCCATCGGCCCACTGCTGCCCGCCGACGAGGGCTTCACGCACCAGGTCGCCGACACCTTCGCCGTCCCCGGCACCAGCGACCCGTCGTTCACCGAGCGCATCTGCGCCCACGCGGCGGCGACGGACGGATCGCTCCAGCTCGCCTTCGGTTTGGGCCGCTACCCCAACCGCGACGTCATGGACGGCTACGGCGGTATCTCACGGGGCAAGGAGCAGGTCACCGTCCGGGCGAGCCGGCGTCTGTCGCGCGACCCGGGTGCCACGACCGTCGGCCCGCTGCGCTACGAGGTGGTCGAGCCCCTGCGCACCGTCCGCTTCGCCCTCGACGCCAACGACTGCCAGCCGATCGCCTTCGAGTGGGAGTTCCACGCCGTGGTCCCCCCGTTCCTCGAGGAGCGGACCCATACCCGCCAGGGCGTCCGGGTCGTGGCCGACCTCGTGCGGTACCACCAGGTGGGCACGGCCACGGGGTGGGCCGAGGTCGACGGAAGGCGGATCGAGCTGGACGGGGCGTCGTGGGTGTCGACCCGGGACCATTCGTGGGGGGTCCGCCAGGACGTGGGCCCGCCCGAGCCCGACGCCGTTCGCCGCCAGCCTCCGCCGGAGGTGTCATACCTCATGCTGTGGTGCCCGCTGGCCATGCGGCGCCCCGACGGCACCTGGTACGGGCTGTTCCTCCACCTCCAGCAGCTGCACGCCGGCGGCACCGTACGGCGGACCGTGATGGGCGGGGTGGAGCACACCGACGGCCGCATGGACCCCTGGGTGGACCTCGACCCCGACCTGCGCTTCGACCCCACGACCCGGCGCCTGCTCGGTGGCACCGTCCTGGCCACCACCGGCGACGGCACCGAGCGCCCACTCACCCTGCGCGCCGTGTCGGACACGGGGTTCCACCTCGGTGCCGGCCTCTACTTCGGCTTCGACGGCCATTACCACGGTGAACGCCGGGGCGAGCTCCACGTGGACGGCGAGCGCATCCCCGACTGCACCGATCCCACCACGGCGCGCCGGCTGCACCAGCTGCGCGACACCGTCGTGCACGTCGTCGATCCCGTCGGCGGCGGCGAGGGCTGGGGGAACTGCCAGCCCATCGTCACCGGCGCCTTCCCCCGGTTCGGTCTCCCCGCCGACGGCTCGTTCCTCTGACCGCCGCCAACGGACCCGGACCGACTCGACGCAATCTCAGCCGACCGGCGCCAAGCCCAGCCGCCCCGAGCGCCGTCGATCCGACCCGAGCCGAGCACGGCCACTCACCGGCCGGCCCCCTCCACGCGCAGCCGCGCTCGCACCGGCAGGTGGTCGGAACCTCCCACCGGTACGACCTCGGCCCCAAGCACCTCGACGGACCTGGTCACGAGGATGTGGTCCAGCTGGGCCAGGGGGCGCCACGCTGGCCAGGTCCGTCCCCGGGGCGCGCGTCGCCAGCCCGGCAGGGCCGCCGACAGCGGTGGCCCCCACAGGTTCATGTCCCCCGCCAGGACCCCTGGGCCCGAGGACGGCGGGAGCACCCGACGCACGCGCCGGAGATGGACCGGCGACCCGTGGGAAAGGTGCGACAGGTGCGTGGCCACCACCGGCACCTGGACCCCGGCCACGTCGACGTCCACCACCACGGCGGCACGACGAGCCGGGTCCAACGGCAGCGCGCCCAGATCCACCACCCTGCTCGCCAGCACCGGCAGCCGGCACAGCACCGCGATCCCCCACTGCCCATGGGCCCGGGTCCGGCCCTGGGCGCCCGGGTCGAGATCCCGCCGCTTGGGTGCGAGGGCCCGCCGGTCCAGGGCCAGGGCCGGAAGCCGCCGCTCCCGCCGAGGCGGCTGCCAGCGCACGGCACGTGCCGAGCCGATCGGAGGCCCAAGGAGGCGACCCGTGGCAAGCGGCACGTCGACGACCCAGGCACCGAGCGCGTTCGCCACGGTGCCGGCCTGCGACTGCCCGCCGTCGGCCGTCCACGCTTCCTGGAGCACCAACACGTCGGCATCGAGGGCGCGGCAGGCGCCGACCACGTCATAGGGCCGCCCCCAGCCGTCTACCCCGGCATGGACGTTGAACGAGGCGACGACCAGCTCGGGCACCGGCGCAGCACGCTACCGCTGCGGCAGTCCGGACCGCGAGCAGCGCCGGTTAGGGTGCGGCCCCATGGATGCTCGGCACTTCCTCGGACTCGAACCGACCGAAGATCCTCTGCGGTGGCGACTGCCGGTCACGCCTGCGGTATCCACCCCGGGCCGGTTCCTCTACGGGGGCTGCGGCCTGGCAGCCGGCATCACCGCCCTCGAGGCGGCATCGGGGCGCCCCACGGTGTGGGCCACCGCGCAGTACCTGGCGCACGCACCCACGGGCTCGGTGGTGGACTGGGAGGTGGCGCTGGCCGCCACGGGCAGGCACGTCACCCAGGCCCGCGCCGTGGGCCGCCTGGGGGACGCCGAGGTCCTGACCGTCAACGCCGCACTCGGTACCGGGTCGTTGCCGGACGCGGCGACCTGGGTGGCGCCACCCGACGTCCCACCGCCCGACCGCTGCCCTCCGCAGGAGATGCCGCCGCTGTTCGCCGACTCGGTCCTCTACCGCGTGGAGCACCGGATCGCCGTTGGCCGGTTGTTCTCCGAGCTCGACGGCTCGCCCGGACCGGCACGCTCGGCGTTCTGGGCACGGGTGCCGGGACACCTCGAACCCTCCGCCGCCACCCTGGCCGTCATCGGCGACTACGTGTCGGGCGGGGTGTCGCAGCCGCTGGGCAAGCGCACCATGGGCCGCAGCCTCGACAACACGTTGCGGGTAGCCCGGCTGGTGCCAACCGAGTGGATCCTGTGCGACATCCAGATGCACGCCCTCGCCAACGGCTTCGGCCACGGCCTCGCCCACCTGTGGTCCGAGGACGGCGTCCTCCTCGGCACGGCCAGCCAGTCCATCAGTGTTCGGCTCTGGCCAGCCGACGCTCTGCCCCTCTCGAGGTCACTGGGCGTCGGTACCCGCCAGGCGCAGGGCTGATCGGACGGGGTCCCGCCAGGCGTGGTGCCACTCCACCCGCTGGCCGGACGAGCGACCGGCCCGGGCGGGCACTGTTTCGGCGCGCGCAGCCGGCGACGTGGTGGTCACTGGCCGGCCCGGTGACTCAGGCCGCTCCCTCTGCCCCGCTGGCCGCGGCCTGGGCCTCGGCCGGTGCCGCGGCCGCTTCCACCGACAGGTCGATCCGTACCTTGCGCCCGACGACGAGCCCACCGGTCTCCAACGTGGCGTTCCAGGTCAAGCCGAACTCCTCCCGGTCGATCTCGGTCGTGGCCGAGAACGCCACCGCCCTGGTGCCCCAAGGCGTGGTCTCGGCCCCGTCGAACTCGACGTCGAGCACCACCGGACGGGTCGTCCCCCGGATGGTGAGGTCCCCGGTCACCTTCCACCGGCTGCCGTCGACGAGCTCGACCTTCGTGCTGCGAAACGTCAGATGGGGGTAATGCTCCACGTCGAGGAAGTCGGCGCTGCGCAGGTGGGTGTCGCGCTGTGGCTCGTTGGTGTCGACGCTGGCGGCGTCGATGCTGACCTCGACCCATGACTCCTCGGGCACCTCGGCGATGTGCACCGTGCCGGAGAACTCGGCGAAACGACCCCGCACCTTGGTGATCATGAGGTGTCGGGCCACGAACTCCACGTTGGTGTGCGCCTTGTCGATGGCGTAGTCGCCGGGGACCGGCACGACTGTGCCCCGGTACTCGCGGGTGAGGGAGCTGGCGGACATCGTCTCCTCCTTGGATGGTCGCGTCACGACGTTGCCGTTGCAATCGCAAACACCATATAGCTCAATTTTGTTTCCACAATCATTCAGCCCCGAGTTCGCTCCGAAGCCCTGGTTCCGACCACGAGACGGCCCGCGGCGGCAGCCGGGTCGGGATCTTCACCCGGAGCAGTGCTGGAGCACCACGGGCGCCGGCAGCGGCCACCGGCCGACCGCCATCGTCACCGAGCCCTTCCCCGTGCGCCGCACCCTGCGCCGTTCGGTGCGGCGGCCACCGGCGAGACCGCGGCGCGAGGCGCGACGGCGCCCGGCGATCAGGCGCCGATGCGCAGCGGGAACGATGCCACCAGCTCCGAGGCCGGCACTGGCCGCGAGAACAGGTACCCCTGGGCGAAATCGCACCCGAGGTGCTGCAGGACGTCCAGCTGGCGCTCGGTCTCCACGCCTTCGGCGATGACCTGCAGGCTCAGCGCATGGGCGAGGTTGATCACCGCGGCGACGATCTCGACCCCCTCGGCCCGGTCGAGCTCGTCGACGAAGGTCTTGTCCACCTTCAAGATGTCCAGGGGGAATCGCTGGAGGTAGGCGAGCGACGAGTATCCGGTCCCGAAGTCGTCGATGGCCAACGTGACCCCGAGGTCCTTGAGAGCATGCAGGACCTCGAGGGCCGAGCGCGGGTCCTTCATGAGGGCACTCTCGGTGATCTCGAGCGTGAGATTGGCCGGCGCCACACCGGTCTCCTGCAAGATGCGCGCCACGGTGGTGACGATCTCAGGATGATCGATCTGGCGTGCCGACAGGTTGACCTCGACGGCGCCGTTGCACCCGCCCCAGCGCTGCGCCTGCCACAGCTTGAGCTGGTGGCACGCCTCCTGCAGTACCCACGCCCCGATGGGGATGATGAGGCCACTTTCCTCTGCCACTGGGATGAAGCGGTTGGGCGCCACCAGGCCCTGCTCGGGATGCTCCCAGCGCAGCAGCGCTTCCACGCCGATGGCGCGGTCCCCGTTGATCTCCACCACGGGTTGATAAAAGAGGCGCAGCTCGGCGCGCTCGAGCGCCCGGTGCAACGAGTGCTCGGTGGTCATGCGGTCGAGGACCTTCACCCGCATCGCCTCGCCGAACACCTCCGTTCGCCCGCCACCGCGATGTTTGGCCTGGTACATGGCGGCGTCCGCGTTCGACAGCAGTGGTGTCGCCTCGCACACCAGCTCGGTCGTGGAGGCGATGCCGATGCTGGCGGTGATGAAGACCTCGGCCCCACCGGCAGCGATCGGGCACGCGAGACGATCGAGGACCCGATCCGCGTAGGCCACGGCCAGCTGCTCGGCGTCCTGCCCGTCGAACAGCACCAGGAATTCGTCACCCCCGAGGCGGGCGATGACCTCCGCCGCGCCGTCGGCATCCACGAGGCGCTCCGCCACCGCCACCAGGACCTCGTCGCCGACCTCGTGGCCCAACGCGTCGTTGATGGCCTTGAAGCGGTCGAGGTCGAGTAGGAGCACGGCCACCGAACCGGGGACGCCCTTGCCCCTCGCCAGGGCGTAGGCCAGGCGGTAGGTGAACAGGGTGCGGTTGGGCAGGCCCGTCAGCGAGTCGTGGAGGTAGGCGTGTGCGAGTGCCTCTTCGGCCGCCTTCTCCTCCGACAGGTCGTGCACGAACCCGCCGATGCGGCAGTCGTCGCCCGTGCCCAGCACGTACGCCATGCCCGACACGTCGACCTCGCGACCGTCGCGGTGCAAGAAGTGCAGCTCCCGCGGACGTGAGTGCTCGCTGCCGGCAATGGCCGACTTGGCGGCCGCCAGCTCGTCGAAGAAACGCTCCACGTACCGCGGCGGGATCAGGAACTCCGCGACGTTGCGTCCGATCACCTCATGGCGCGCCCAGCCGAACAGCGCCTCGGCCTGGCGGTTCCACTCGGTGAGCACGCCGTTGCCGTCGGTCTCGATGAACGCGTCGCGCGAGAGGTCGAGGGCGTGGCCCCAGCGCACCTGCCACCGGGCGCCGTCGCCGGGGGACGGCACTGGGACGGCCGGCTGTCCGAGCCCGCCGGCAGCCCGCGCCTCACCCCGCCACCCCCCGTTCCCCGCAGTGGCGTGCGCCCCGAGTGCGTCCACGGTGACTTCCTCGCCCTCCCTCGCCATGTCGGGCGCCCCCTCAGCCCAGCCTGTCTCCGAGCCCCGCTCCGATCGTCACCACGCGTCCCGAGGCAACCCACCGTCCCCGAGGGCGCCACCGCCCGCGAGTCCCCACCACCCCCCGAGACGCACCGACCCGTTCACCGTGCAACACCCACCATGCCACGTCCACGGTGCAACGCGTCGCAATTCGATGGGGTGCCACATGGTACGAGCCTGTGGCCAGTGTGGTCAATGAAACACATGCACAACAAACGCATTCACCCCTGCCACGTTCCATGCTTCTCAAGCCACCCTACGAGGTCATCAGTGGGTTTTCCAGCGGCCAGGGTCCAGGTCCTGCGTCCGAACCCGGGTTGGTGGCGCCCGGAACCGGCGCCTACGGTGCGAGGCATGGTCGAGGTCACCGGCGTCGTCCAGAAGGAGGCCTGGGACCGGGGCGTCCTCCCCCCGGTCGAGAAGGTGCGGCCCGGTCTGTGGTCGATCCCCGTCCCGATCCCGGACAACCCCCTGCGGTACGTGCTCGTCTACGTGCTCGAGCTCGAGCACGGCGTGGCACTGGTCGACGCCGGCTGGAACACCGACGACGCCTGGGGGGCGCTGCGTGCCGGTCTGGCCGAGGTGGGTGGCACGGTGGCCGACGTCCAGGCCGTGCTCGTCACCCACATCCACCCCGACCACTACGGCTTGGCGGGCCGGGTCCGGGCCGAGTCGGGCGCGTGGATCGGGCTCCACCCCGACGACGCCGAGATGCTCCGGGCCCGGTACATGGAGCCCGACGACCTGCTGGCCCGGATGCGGGTGTTCCTGGCCGACGCCGGAGTCCCCCCCGAGACGCTCCCGGACCTCAACATGGCCTCCATGGTCATCCGGGACCACGTGACCATGGCCGAGCCCGACGTGCTGTTCGAGGACGGACGGAGCATCGAGCTGCCTGGATGGGACCTGCGCACCGTGTGGACGCCGGGCCACTCACCTGGGCACGTGTGCTTTTACAGCGAGCGGGAGCGGCTCCTGCTGTCGGGGGACCACGTCCTGCCCCGCATCACCCCCAACATCGGTGTCCACACCCAACAGTTCCCCAATCCCCTCGGGCACTTCCTCGAGTCTTTGCTCAAGGTCCAGAACCTGGCGGTGGACGAGGTCCTGCCGGCTCATGAGTACCGGTTCGCGGGGCTACGCGCCCGCCTGGACGAGATCATCCTGCACCACGCCGACCGGCTGACCGAGATCGAGCACCTGCTGGCCGAGCACCCCGGGTCCACCGCCTGGGAGCTGTCGGTACGGCTCACGTGGTCCCGGCCCTGGGAGCAGATCCCGACGTTCATGCAACGGGCGGCCGTGGGTGAGACCCTGGCGCACCTCGTGCTCCTCGAGCTCCACCACCACGTCCGGCGCGAGCGCTCGGGCGACCAGCCGAGCCGCTTCTCCCTCGCCGACCAGCGGTGACCGCCGCCGGACTGGGGGCCGGTATCCCCCGCCCCACGACGACCGCGTGCGGGACAGGCTGCCGTCGTCCACCTCGCCGAACGGCCCGGGGCGCGACGGCCTTCCACGGCGTCCAACAGCGTCGGCGGTCCTGCCACCACCGCGCCGGGCGGACGAGGTAGACAGGGGTCGAACCCGCCGATGCGACCCCCTGCCCGGACCCCCGCCCATGCCGCCCGTCGCGCCCGCCGACCGGCCCGCGTCCGGCGTGCCCGCACCGTCACGGTGCTCGGTGCCGTGGTGGTCCTCGGCGTGGTCCTGGCACAGTGCACCAGCGGCAGCCGCACCACCCGCACCCGCGCCGCCAGCACCGCCGGTCGCGTCACCACGGCGGCGCTGGCGGCAGCCGAGTCCGGCCTCGAGCCGTGGTCGCTGCACGCCCCGCTCAGCAGGATGGCCGTCGTCCCCGGCCAGGGAAGCCAGCTGGTCATCCTCGGTGGGTTGACAGCAGGTGGCTCGTCGGCCAGCGGCGTGTACACGCTCGACACCGGCGGCGGGGCAGCTGGGGGTACCCTGGCACACGTGGGCGACCTCCCGTCGGGCGTGCACGACGGTGCCGGCGCCGTGGTGGGCGGCACCGACGTCGTGCTCGGCGGCGGCTCGCCGCAGACGGTCGCCGCGGTGCAGGGCCTGCCGGCACCCGGCGAACCAGCGGGTGCGGCTGGCTCGACGGGTTCGGCGCCGCCGGGCTCGCCACCCGGTGCCATAGCACCCGGTGGCGTCGCACGCGGCTCGGTGCTCGGCCAACTCCCCCAGCCTCGCTCGGATGCGGCGGCCGTGCAGGTCGCCGGTGTGACGTACCTGGTGGGCGGCTACGACGGCACCAATCCCGACCCGTCGGTGCTGGCCACCACCAACGGCACGACGTACACGTCCGTGGGCAACCTGCCCGTTCCCGTCCGCTACCCGGCCGTCGCCGCCTTGGGACAGACGATCTACGTCTTCGGTGGCCAGGCCATCACCGGACCCGACGCCGGCGCGCCCCTCGACACCGTGCAGGTCGTGGACACCGCCACGCACCGGGTCGCCGAGGCGCGGTGGCACCTGCCCGAGCCGCTCTCGGGGGCTCAGGCCGCCACCATCGGCGGAGAGATCTTCCTCTTCGGCGGCGAGAGCACGGCACCGCAGCAGTCCACCCCCGGGGTGGGCACGACCCAGCTGGACGTGGGCAACCGCACGATCGGCGGGCCGGTCGCCGGTTCCGGACCCAGCCAGCCCGCCCCAGCGGCCGGCCCGGCCGAGGGGTCCCCGGCAACGGGGGGAACCACCGCTCCCACGACCACCACCGTGGGCACGATCTGGGCCATCGACCCCGCGGCAGGCCAGGCCCTGGTCGCCGGGCGACTCCAGGTGCCGGTGTCGCACGCGGGCGTCGCGGTGCTCGGCGCCACCGCCTGGATCGTCGGCGGCGAGAACGACGGCACCGTGCTCTCCACCGTGCAGATGGTCACCCCGAACCAGGCTTTCGGCACTGCCGGCGCACCCGGAGCGGGATCGCCGTACTTCGGGTCGAAGTTGCTCATCGCCGACCGTGGCAACAACCGGCTGATCCTGATGGATCCGGCCATGAACGTCCTGTGGACGTACCCCGCGCCCGGCGCACCCCCCAATCCACTGGGCTTCTACTTCCCCGACGACGCGTTCTTCATCGACCACGGCAAGGCGATCATCTCGAACCAGGAGGAGAACGAGACCATCGTCGAGATCGCCTACCCCTCCGGCCAGATCATCTGGTCCTACGGCCACGCCAAGCAGACCGGCACGGCCCCGGGCTACCTGCACGAGCCCGACGACGCCTACCTCTTGCGCAACGGGCAGATCTCGGTGGCCGACGCCCAGAACTGCCGGGTCCTGGTACTGGACCAGAACGGGACCGTGGCCCAGCAGATCGGCAAGAACGGTGTGTGCGTCCACGATCCGCAGGCCGGCACCATCGGTTCGCCCAACGGTGACACCCCACTGTGGAACGGCGACCTGCTGGTGTCGGAGATCAACGGCTCCTGGGTGAGCGAGTTCACGCTCCAGGGCCAGCTCGTGTGGACGGTGCACCTTCCCATCGCCTACCCCTCCGATCCCCAGCAGCTCGGTGCATCGCCGACGAACAACAACGACCGGTACCTCATCGCCGACTACGCCGATCCCGGCGAGATCCTGGAGTTCACCCGGGAGGGACAGGTCCTCTCCACCTACGACGTGACCTCGGGACCCGGCATGCTCAACCACCCGTCACTGGCCGAGAAGCTGCCGAGTGGCGTGTACCTGATCAACGATGACTACCGGCACCGGATGGTGGCCATCGACCCCACCACCGGTGCGCTGGTCTGGCAGTACGGGATCACCGACCACGCCGGCACCGCACCCGGCATGCTCAATACCCCCGACGGGTTCGACCTGCTCAATCCCGACGGTACGACGCCCACACACCCGCAGACCGGCTGAGGCACGACCCGGATCGCACCCTCGGGGGACATGCTGCGTCGGTCCTCTCCACGCAGCGGCATGAGCCTCAGGCGCGGCCCTGGCCGGTCCCTGGCAGCGCCCGTCTCGAGCCTCGCCGCCCCTCGATGGCTCAGCTCGGCGCCGCTGGACGCCGGGGTCGCTCGGGGGCCGCTGCAGACCCCTCCGGCGCAGAACTGGCGACCCCCGGTGCCAACGGGGCAATGTCCGGCCCGCTCTCCGTGGGCAGCTGCCGAACCCGGCGGCGGTGCCCCAGGTGCCGCCACAGGGCGAAGACGCCCACCCCCACGATGGCCGCCCCAACGACCACCGACGCCCACGTACCCGCGGTCTTGACCACGGTCTCGTACGACCGGCCAGCGGCAAAGCCGATCAGGACCCACATGGTCCCCCACGCCACTCCACCGAGGACGCTGTAGAGGACGAAGACCGTGCGCTTCATGCCGCTCATGCCGGCGATCCCCGGCATAAGTGCGCGCACCACCGCGACCCAACGGGCCACCAAGACGGCCGGTCCGCCCCGTGCCGCCACCAACCGTTCGGCGCGCGCCACGTTGGCGCTGCCCCGCAACGGCCGGCGCGCCAAGAGCCACGGGCCGACCAGGCGCCCGAGGTCGTAGCCCGCCACGTTGCCCGCCACGGCCGCGCCGACCACCACCACCACCATCACCGGCAGGCTGGCATGGTGCTCGCTGGCCACGACGCCACCCACAATGGTGGCGATCTCGCCCGGCACGAAGAAGCCGACGACGATGCCCACCTCCACGAAGACGAGCACGGCCACGGCGACGTACACCACGGCACCGTGCAAGCCCAGCAGCCAGCTCTGGATGGTCGCGACGGTGGGCACCGCGCTAGCGGATCCGGACCGCCCACGACGTGCGCAGCCACGTCCTGCGGCGGCACGCTGGACAGGTCATGAACCGGGTGTAGCCACGGCCCGGCCGCCACAGCCACACGGGGAGGTGCAGGCAGAGGTACTCGACGAGGTCCACATCGGTCTCCGCCTTGCACGACGAGCACGCCACGCGCACGACGACCCCTGTGCGCCTGTCATCCCTGGCATCCCTGGACGGGGGCCGCGCGACCGGCGCGCGGCGCGCAGTACGACCGGCGCCCTTCGATGGGGGCGGCGTTCGGCTGGCCCGCCCGATCCCACGCGGTGGGGCCTGGCCGGTCTGGCCGGTCGTCGAGGGAGCCCGGCGCGCGGCTCCCCCAGTGGGGGAGAACAGCGCGTGCTTGCCAGGCGCATCCGTTTCCATGACCGTGCGCGGCCCCTCCTCGGTGCGCTGTGCCGGTGCCCAGAACAGCGCTCGCCGACCGAGGGGATCGCGTCGATCGGGCATGTCACCTCCCCGTGGCGTCACCGCCACGTTCCGCTGGCACGGCGGCGGTCACGCGGCGCTGCGGTCGGCGTCGAGCACGCGGGCGATGGCCCGGTAGGCCTCCGCCCCCGGGGAGCTCGGCGCGTGCTGCAGGATGCACCGGCCGCGCGCTGGCGCCTCGGCGAAGCGGATGGACTTGGGGACCGGCGGCTCGAGGACCGGCAAGCCGTAGCGCTCGTGCACGTCGTGGAGCACCGAGCGGCCATGGCGGAGCCGCTCGTCGTACATGGTGGCGACCACCCCACGGATGGCGAGACGGTCGTTGGCAAACACCCGCACGTCCTCCACGGTCTCGAGCAGCTGGCCCACCCCCCGATGGCTCAGCGCTTCGCACTGCAACGGCACCAGTACCTCGTCGGCAGCCGTCAGACCGTTGATGGTGAGCACCCCGAGCGACGGAGGGCAGTCGATCAGCACCACGTCGTACTGGTCCCGCACCGGTTGCAGGGCACGGGCGAGCACGTGCTCACGGCCGGTACGGGTGAGGAGGTGCACCTCCGAACCTGCCAGGTCGATGGTGGCCGGCAGGAGGTCGAGCCCGTCGACCCCTGGCACCGGGCGCAGCGCGTCGGAGACCTTGAGCTTGCGAACGAAGACGTCGTGCAGTGAACGGTCAAGACCATCGGGATCCCAGCCCAGCGAGAACGTGAGGCACGCCTGGGGATCGAGGTCGACCAGCAGCACCCGTCGCCCGAGCTCGGCCAGCGCGTAACCAAGGGAGTGGGCCGTCGTCGTCTTGGCCACGCCGCCTTTCTGGTTGGCCACCGCCAGCACGCGAGCCACCCGCGCAGTCTAGGCAGGTCGACGTCGGACGGGAGGGGCACGACCGGCCGCCGACCGGCGCCGCCTCCGCGGCCGCGACCTGCCCTCGGCTGGGGTGGCGGGCCGTTTCCGTCGGTCGGCCGCGCCGCGCACGCACCAGCTGCGGTCGATCCGGTGCGACTCCCCTTCGGTGCTGGGTCGGTCCGGTGCCGATCCCAGCCCGTGCCCCCGGAGGGAGTCGAACCCCCAACCTGGTGGGTAGAAGCCACCTGCTCTGTCCAGTTGAGCTACGGGGGCAGAGCGCGGCACCCGCGGTGCGCCGCCGCTCGCCGTTCGCAGGCTACCGCCGGCCGTCACCGGGCCGGCGCAGGCCGAGGGAACTCCGACGGCCGGTGTACGCCCGATGTGCCACACTGAGGACGTCACGGTGGCCGTAGCTCAGTTGGTGAGAGCGCCAGGTTGTGGCCCTGGAGGTCGGGGGTTCGAGTCCCCTCGGTCACCCGCATTGCCGCCCACTGGGGCGGCCGCGGCATGGCCTACACTGCCGCCTGCGCCTCTAGCTCAACGGCAGAGCAACGGACTCTTAATCCGCAGGTTCGGGGTTCGAATCCCCGGGGGCGCACTGCACCGCACCGCGGCCGGTACACGGGACCCGGCCCCGTCGGAGCAGGAACGCGATGCGTGGTGACGGGGGCGACCTCCTGCACTTTCCGTGACGGTAGAGCGCCTGCCCGGCGGTGATTCAACGGACGACCGCTAGCATCCGATGCAATGGGGGTGCGCGGGGGGCGCAGAACCAGCATGTGCCGCCGGCGGCACCCCGACCGGTGGCACGGCACGAGGCCGGAGGTCCACATGCGCGCCAGGACCACCGCGCTCGGGGGGGCGCACCGTGGAACCGGGTGACCGCGCGCCCTGCGACCCGGCCGGTGCCGGCCACGGGCGCCTCGCTTCGGAGCACGCTGGTCCGGAGCGAGCGGCACGCGCCACGGGACCCGGGCCCGGCCCGGCCGCCGCGCTGGCGTTGGACGCGCAGCCCGGCATGTCGGTCGTGACGTCCGGGGGCGGGCTGGCGGCGGCCGCGGCAGCGGGGACCGACGCTGGTGCCCGCCCGCCGCTGGTGCGAGCGGCGCGGTTCTGGACACGGCGATCGCTGGTCGGACCCCTGCGCAGGCTCCTGGCGTCATCGGTGTGGGAGCGTGACGCTCGCCGGCAACGCCCCACCATCGGCGTCCTACCCGGCGTGCTGGCACCAACCGCGGACGGCTCGACGGACGGGCGTTCGCGTCCGGACACCGCTTCCACCTCGCCGAGCAGGTGGTCGGGCACCGCCCCAGTGGCACACGTGGTGCGCGCGTCGAGAGCACGGGCGGCCTTGAACGAGATCCGCCTCGAATGGGTGCGGATCGGCGTCGTGGAGACGGGGATCGTGCTGTCGCTGCTGGCGGCGTACGCGCTCCTGCCCGGCGGTGTGCCCCACCACCGCGGTGGCTACTTCACGCTCATCGGCGTCGCCGCCGCCGCCACCGTCGCCGTGGCCTGCGCACCGTGGCACCGGTTCGCCGAGCGCGGACTCGTGCTGCCCGCCATGGTCGCATGGTCCGTCGCCGACACCGCCGTGCTCGCCGGCGGGATCGCGCTGTCGGGAGGGTTTCGCTCCGAGCTCTACCTCGTCTACCTCACCCTGGTGGTGTTCCTCGCTGGCGTGGCCTACCCCCGGGCGATTCGGCTCTCGCTCTCCGCGCTGATCATCGCGAGCTACGTCGTGACGCTCGCCGCGCTCGGATGGCACGTCCAGGGCGCGGCCATGGTCCTCCGTGTCGGCATGATCGGCGCCGTGTCGCTGGCGGCGGATGCACTGTCGGCGCAGGTGGCCAGCGAGCTGCAGCTGCACCTGGCGATCGCCGACGTGCTCGAGGGGCGGGCAGGCCTGTGGAGCCGGGTGGCGGGCATGGGCCGCGCCTTGTCGACGATGCGGCCGGAGGCCGTGTTCGCCTGGATGGTCGACTCCGTAATCGAGCTCGACTTCCAAGGTGCCAGCGTCTCGGTCCTCGAGGCCGACGGCACGACCTACCGAGTGGCACACCCGGTCGGGCTACCGGCCGGCTACCGATCCGGATCGATGCACCCGGCGGGCACCGGTGTCACGGGCATGGTGCTCGAGCACCAGCGCACCGTCACCATCGACGACTACGACCAGCGTGCCGATGTGCTGCCGGCCCTCGCCTCGGCCGGTTTCCGCAGTGTGATCGGCACACCCGTGTGGGTCGACGGCCAGATCGCCGCAGTCCTGGCAGCAGGGACCCGGACCCGGCGCCGCATCGACCCCGAGGAGATCGCGGCGGTGGAGCTGCTCGCTGCGCACGCCGGCCGAGCCCTCGAGGACGCCCGCGCCCTGGAGCGCGAGCGGCGGACCGCCAGCCGGTTCAAGTCACTGCTGGAGTCCGCACCGGATGCGGTCGTGGTGGTCGGCATCGACGGCACGATCGTGGATGCCAACCACCAGGCAGCGCGCCTGTACGGCTACGAGGCGGGCGAACTACCGGGGATGCCGGTTGCCACGCTTGTCCCCGAACGCGTCCGAGGTGCCATCGAGCTGCTCCGGCGTGACTTCCAGACCAAGCCTCGCCGCATGGCGTTCGGAGAGGACGCCGAGGTGATGGGGCTGCGCCGCGACGGGACCGAGTTCCCCGTGGAGATCACCCTCGCCCCCATCGACACCCCCGACGGGCTGGTCGTGAGCATGACCGTCCGCGATGTCACCGAGCGTCGCGAGTTCGAGCGCCGCCTGGAGCATCAGGCCACCCACGACCACTTGACCGGTCTTCCCAACCGGTCGCTGTTCGTGGAGCGCTTGGCCGACGCGCTGCGCCAGGTGCGGCCGGGTGAGCCACCCCTGACCGTTTGCTTCCTCGACGTCGACCACTTCAAGTACGTCAACGACAGCCGGGGGCACGCCATCGGCGACGATCTCGTGACCCAGATCGCCCAGCGCATCGCTCGCTCGGCCGATCCCGGCGACCTCGTCGCCCGCTTCGGCGGCGACGAGTTCGCCGTCCTCGCACGCGGGCAGCGAGCACGCCAGGACGCCGTCGCCTACGCCTGGCGGCTGCTGTCCGCCTTCGACCGGCCCTTCGTCCTCGACGGGGTGGAGTGCTTCGTGTCGGCCAGCGCCGGCATTGCCTTTGGCGAAGGTGGCAGTGATGTGCACGACGTACTGCGACAGGCTGACGCAGCCATGTACCACGCCAAGCAGAGCGGCCGGGCCCGGGTGGAGCTCTTCGACGAGGAGTTGACCGCCCGAGCCGTGGAGCGCCTCGACCTCGAGACCGCGTTGCACCAGGCGCTGCTCCACAACGAGCTGTTCCTGGTGTACCAGCCGGTGGTCGCCCTGTCCGACCGGCGCATCGCCGGCGTCGAGGCACTCGTGCGCTGGCGGCACCCCGAACGGGGCCTGGTGCCGCCGGTTGGCTTCATCCCCATTGCCGAGGACACCGGCTTGATCCTGCCCATTGGCCGCTGGGTCCTGCACGAGGCGTGCCGGCAGGCGGCGGCGTGGCGGTCAGCCCACCCTGCCCTGCGCGACCTGTCGGTCAACGTCAACGTGTCGAGCCGCCAGCTCGAACACGACCGCATGATCGCCGACGTCGCCGCCGCCCTCGACGACAGCGGCCTCGAGCCGGGTGCCCTCACCCTTGAGATCACCGAGAGCTTCTTCATCAAGGACCTGCCGGCCGCTCTCCGCCGGCTCGACGCGCTCAAGCGGCTCGGAGTGCGGCTGGCGATCGACGACTTCGGGACGGGGTTCTCGTCGCTGAACTCGCTGTCCCGGCTGCCCATCGACGAGGTGAAGATCGACAAGTCCTTCGTCGACGGGCTCGGGACGCGCTTTGACGCCGTGATCAGCGCCGTCGTCGCGGTGGCCGGCGCCTTCGACCTGCACGTGGTGGCCGAGGGCATCGAACGCGAGGACCAGGTCGAACGCATCACGCGGCTCGGGTGCGGGTACGCCCAGGGCTACCTGTTCGCCAAGCCCCTGCTACCGCAGCAGATCCCGGCCCTGGTCGACGACCACCGCTGACACCCTCGCAGCGCCGGACGGCTCGGGCCGCTTCCCGGCGCAGGAGGCGGGTTCCGAACCGGCGACGGATCAGGAACCGGCCCCATGCCAGCAGGTGCGCCGGGAGCGCCGTGGTGCCCGACGGAGCTCCGGAGCACCCCGGACCCCGGCACGTCCCGGGCAGCACCGGTGCGTCGTCCACCGGGAACGACGATGAAACCACACCACATGCATCGCCTTTGGCGCGCGCTGCGCGTAGAATTGGTCACGGAACGGAGCGGAAGTCCCACCCCGTCCCATGAGGATGTCCTCGGTGACCGAGGAGGTGGACATGTACGTGTTCGCGGTGTTCCTGTTCTTCTCGCTGGGGGTGATGGCGCTCACCATGGCCGGGAGCCACTACCTGCACGCCACCAGGGAGCGCTGGGTGCTGCTCGCCTGCGCCGTGGGCGTCGCCCTCGCCTGGTTGGCGGCGTTCGACATGTGGTCGGGTTGGCACGTCGCCCTCCGTTACGGGTGGGTCGGCACCACGCTGACCGGGTTCGCCCTGGGGGGTTCGGCAACCCTGCTGCACGCGGTGACCGGCTTCTTCACCGGCCTGCACCGCAAGTTCGACGACCAGGCCGAGGTGATGGAACAGCACGAGTTGCGCCGCGCCGCCTGACGGCCGACAGGGCTCCTCCACGCCGCGCTCCCGCCACCGGTCCCTGCCGGTGGCGGGAGCGCACCAGGTCCCAGCGCCGGCGGACGCACGCTTCGGCCCGGGCTCCCTCAGCGCGTGCCGGGCTCGACGATGATGCCCCACTGGGCACGCCAGGGCACCCCGGGCTCGAGAACGACGACGCCCACACCGCTGCGCAGGGCGTCGGGTGGGCAGGTCATGGGCTCGATCGCCACGGCACGGCGGCGGCGCAACGGCTCGTCCACGGTGTCGCCGGTGAAGACCATCAGGTAGGAGAACCGATCGTCCACCCAGAGCGTGACGCGACGCCCCTCCCCCGGATGTGCCAGGACGGCCCGGGCCCGGCCGTCACCGTCGCGCTGCAATTCGGTGAACGCGGTGTCGAGCCGCGTCGGTCCGACCGACCGCTGTGAAGTGAAATCGAATTCCGTGCCGCCGACCGGCGCCAGTTCACCGGTCGGCAACCCACGCTCATCGGCCACCAGGCGGCGCCGGGCCGGTAGCTGCAGGTGGGCAGCATCGACCGTGGGGGTACCCACCGTCAGGTAGGGGTGGAACCCGAGCCCGAAGGGCGCAGGGCCCGGCGAGCGGTTCACGACCTCCGTCGTGACCTCGAGACCCTGGCGCCCGAGGCGGTACTCCACACTGAGCTCGATGCGCCACGGGTAGGCGGGTTGGGGATGGAGGGTGCACGCCAAGGTGACGACGTTCTGGGCGCTTGAGCGCAGGGACCACGGCAACCAGCGGACCAGTCCGTGGATCGACGTTCGACGCTCCGGCTCATCGAGCGGCGCGCGAGCCTCGAACCCGGCGAATCCGTAGCGTCCGTCGCCCAGCCGGTTGGGCCACGGGGCCAGGATCTGGCCGCGGCCGTTGGGACAGATCTCGGTGTCCCCGAAGCCGTCGATCACGGCACTCCCCCCCACGTCGTACCGGCGAAGGGTCGCCCCCACCTCGGTCACCACGGCCGCGTGGTGCCCGTGGCCGATGACGAATTGGGTGCCCGACGGCGCCCAGTCGCGGGCCCCGGTTCCCGCCTGGATGGCCGATGCGGCGGGGGGTGCGGGCTCTGGTCGCGGAACCGACTCGCCTGCAGTCGGCGGGTGCATCGGGTCCGAGGGGGCGTCGGGGCCTGCCATGGCGGTCGGTATGGTAGTTGCAGGCGCCCGGAGCGGAGGTCGCTGTGCGCATCCTGGTCACCAACGACGACGGCATCCGCGCCCCGGGCATCGGTGCGCTGGCTCGCATGGCGGTGGCGAGCGGGCACGACATCGTGGTGGTGGCACCTCTCGTCGACTACAGCGGCGCAGGTGCTGCCGTTGGCCCCGTGCACTCCCGCCAGGGGGTCGACTACGAGGCGCACGCCATCGAGGGACTCGATGACGTCCCCACATACGGCATCGACGGGCCGCCGGCGCTGGCGGTCATCCTGGCGTGCGTCGGCGGGTTCGGTCCCCGCCCCGACGTCGTGCTCTCCGGAGTGAACCACGGTGCCAACGTCGGGCGCTCCGCCCTCCACTCGGGCACCATCGGCGCCGCACTGGCCGGAGCGCACTTCGGGCTGCGAGGACTTGCCGTGTCGATGCGGTGGGGCGAGCACGAGCCGCCGTGGGCAACGGCGACGACCATCGCGGCCGAGATCCTGCCGTTGCTCGCCGACGCCGCGCCGGGCACCGTGCTCAACCTCAACGTCCCTGACGTCCCCCTGGCGCTCGTGAAGGGCCTCCGCCGCGGCCGGCTCGGTCGCAGCGGCGCCATCCGATCGGCCGTGCACGAGGGAGCGGGGCCGGTCGGTCGACCGGCGGCCCCCCACGTGTCGCTGCCGCCTGCCCCCAATGGCACGCTGCGTCTCGATCTGGCGCCGCCGTGGCGCTCCGGGGACGATGCAGATCTCGAGACCGACGCCGGGCTGGTTGCCCGCGACTACGCGTCGCTCACCGCGCTGACCGGTGTGCGCGAAGCCGACGGCAGCGAGGCTGCCCACGTGGTGGAGCAGGCCATCGCCCGGGCCGCGGCCGGACTGGGGATCCCCGGGCCACGCGCCGACCACCGTCCGCCGAGGCACGCCACGAGATAGCGCACCACCGGCGAGGCTGCCCCGACCCGCCGGACGGGATCTGACGCATCGTCAGAAGTTCCGCGCAGCACGGTACCGTCAGGGAAAAGCCCTGGTCGTTGCGGTAGACGGCCACCTCGCTCGCTTCGGCTCGGGCGGTGGTCGAAGGACCAAAGTTGCAACGGGACGAACCGCCCCTCTAGGGTCTCGTCGACTTCACGCCACGACAGGCGGCGTTCACGCGGCAGCAGCGGAGGCTGCCGCCCGGAGTCCGGGTCCGCTCCCATGCGGAACGTCCGGCCGGCGCCAGTGCCCTGGCAGCCGGGTGTGCCGAGCTCCGACCGCCGCCCGCCGCCTGCGCACGTCCACCACCCGAATCGATGCACACGCACAGCCACACGCCCGGTCGACGCCGGAGCCCGAGGCAGGGAGGAGGCGCCTAAGGCTCAGCCCAGGGTTGCTCCGTCCGCACCTCGTTCGGACCCCACGAGTCCAGGGCCGACCGCCCTCCCCGGCGCCGGCTCCGCGAGACGAATGCTCAGACGACGGGCCGCCCGCATTCCCAAGCCCACCTGGAGCCCTCCGGGGATCCCGTGACTTCAAGGAGGCGCAAGATGCGGAAGCACGGACTCTACGGCGTTGTCATCGCCACCCTGCTCGGTGTCGGACTGTTGATCCAGCGACCGAGCGCACCAACACAGCACCTGGCCGGCATCGACCTCGCTCGTGCCGGCACACCGCTCATCGACCACCACGGCCGACTTCGTCCAGCCGTGGTGAACGCGGCGAGCCTGCCCAGCGGGCTCCTGCAAGCATCGCGGCCACCGGTACCGGTGCCGGGGGATGCACGTATCGTCCTCGCCTCGCTGGTGAGCCCACCACCCCCGCCACCACCGCCACCGCCACCGCCGCCGCCACCGCCGCCACCGCCGCGTGCTGTGCCCCCGGCACAACCGTCAGGGGACGTGTGGGCGGCGTTGCGGCAGTGCGAGTCCAGCGGAAACTACGCCGACAACACCGGCAACGGTTTCTACGGCGCGTACCAGTTCTCCGAGGGCACCTGGCTCAGCCTCGGTTTCAGCGGCCTGCCGTCGGACGCTCCACCAGCGGAACAAGACGCCGCGGCGCGCGAGTTGCAGGCCCAACGTGGCTGGGGACAGTGGCCGGCATGCGCACGGAGACTCGGCCTCATCTGAGGCGGCATCCCGCACACCGACCGGCCCACGGCTGGCGCTGAGCCGGCACCGGTGCGGCCACGTGGGCGAACGAAGGTCCCGCCATCACCTGGTGGCGGGACCGTTCGCGCCACGACCTGCTGCCCGCGCTGGCGTGTATCGTCATCGAGTCCCGCGCGTCCTGTCGGCACGCTGCCGGCGGCCGGTGCCGCTGCGGGCCATCCCAGGCCATCTCGGGGGGCGGCAAAGGAACCGAGATGCACGAACGACGACGGAGCTCCTGGAGGTCCCGGTCGCTCGCCAGAAGCCTGCGCTTCGGTGCAGGAAGTGCCGTGCTCATCGCCGGGATCGCCGTCGTGCAGGCGACGACCATGCCGGCCGTGACGCCGGTATCGACGACGACCGGCTTCGACGCGGTCGGCAGCGCCGAGCAGGTGTACGTCACCGGCCTCGACCCCTCCGAACGCGCGTCATTGGTGTCACCCGGTGGCACCATCCTCGCGACCCAGACCGCCGACACGCTGGGAGGGCTGCTGTTTCGCAACGTGGCCCCAGGCTCCGGCTACCGCGTGGTGGACCAGCATGGCACAGCGTCACCGCCGCTGGTCGTGCACGACGACGCACCCGCACCGTGGGACCCGGGCATCTACCACCAACACATCTCCGACAACGGCTACCAGTCCCTGACGACGCGTGACGGCACGACGCTGGCCATCGACGTCCATCCGCCGACCAGCCCCGCGGGCGAGCCTGGCCTCCCGCCGGCGACCTCCCTGCCGGCAGTGCCCCACGGCGACTTCACGCCTCCGTACCCGACGCTCATCGAGTACTCGGGCTATGCGTACGCCGATCCCTCCGGACCGGTGAACGGGATCGCGGTACTGGCAAACCTCATGGGCTTCGCCGTGGTGGACGTCAACATGCGGGGCACCGGATGCTCGGGCGGCGCCTACGACTTCTTCGAGCCCCTCCAGAGCCTCGACGCGTACGACGTCATCGAGACCATCGCCCACCAGCCGTGGGTCCTCGACCACAAGGTCGGGATGATCGGCATCTCCTACGGCGCCATCAGCCAGCTCTTCGCCGCCGCGCTCGATCCGCCGGACCTGGAAGCCATCGCGCCGCTCTCGACCATCGACGCCACGGCAACGACCCTGTACCCCGGCGGGATCCTCAACACCGGCTTCGCCGTGGCCTGGGCCCAGCAGCGCCAGCAGGAGGCCACGCCGGCCTCGGCCGCCGGCGGCGGCCAGCCCTACGCCGACGCGCGCATCGCCGGCGGGGACGCCACCTGCCTGGCGAACCAGGTGCTCCACGGTGAGGCGACCAACCTGATGGCGAAGATCGCCGCCAACGCGTACTACGACCCGGCAGTGGCCGACCCGCTCGACCCCATCACCTTCGTGAAGCGGATCGACGTCCCGGTGTTCATGGCCTGCCAATGGGAGGACGAGCAGACCGGTGGGCACTGCGCCGACCTGGTGGCACACTTCACGGGGACCAGACGGAAGTGGTTCACCTTCACCAATGGCGCCCACATCGACTCGCTCGATCCCGCCACCTACAACCACTGGTACGACTTCTTGGAGCTGTTCGTGGCACATCGGGCGCCGATCGAAAACGCCGCCATCTCGCGGGCGGCAGCGCCCGTCATCTACCAGGCGGCCATGGGGCTGCCACAGACCGACCTCGTGACGCTGCCGGTGGACCAGATCCAGCTCCTGCCCACCGAGGCCCTGGCCCGCGCCGCCTTCGAGCAGCTGCCCGAGGTCACCGTCGACTTCGACAACGGCGCGGGACCATCGCCCACGGGGCAGTACGTGCCCGGCAACCCCTATCCCGCGTTCGAGGTGGGCTTCTCCTCGTTCCCGGTGCCAGGTACCGTGGCCCAGGCCTGGTACCTCGGCCCGTCGGGGACGCTGAACGACACCCTGCCGGCTCGCCCGGGAATCGACCAGTACACGTCGGACGCAGCGGCGCTGCCACTGACCGACTACGCCCCCAACGGCAACACCGGTGGTGGTGGGCTGTGGGGGAACGCATCGCAATGGCAGTGGCGATGGGTGCCGGACCCGCAGGGCACGGCGCTGTCCTACGTGTCGCCACCGCTGCAGCGTGACGTCACCGTCGTTGGTGGGGGTGCGGTGTACCTCTGGGTACGGTCCTCGACGCCCGACGTCGACCTGCAGGCCACCATCGCCGAGGTCCGGCCCGACGGCAACGAGACGTTCGTCCAGAACGGGTGGATCCGTGCCAGCGAGCGCCGGCTGTCGACCAGCGCCGATGGCTCGGACAACCTCCTGGCGCAGCCGAGCACCGTGCTCGACCCCGTCCCCACGTTCCTGCAGGCCGACGCGCAACCCATGCCCAGTGGCCAGTTCGTTCCCCTCGTGATCCCCCTCTACGACGAGGGCCACGTCTACCGTGCCGGTTCCCGCATCGAGCTGACCATCGCCGCCCCCAACGGTACCCAGCCAGTCTGGTCGTTCAGCCAGACCGAGCCGGACAGCTCGATGTCGCCCAGCGGCACGTCCACCGTCGCCGTCGAGTACGGGCCCGACCTGGCCCAGCCGTCGATGCTGGTACTGCCGGTGGTGCCGGGACTCGAGGCACCCACCCCGCTCCCGCCGTGCCCGAGCCTGCGCAACGAGCCGTGCCGTGCCTCCCAGCCGGTGGCCAACGACACACTCCCCTCTGCCGGCAGCTGACCACCGCCGGGCACACGCGTCGTTGCACCAACGCTCATCCGAACAATTCGTCGAGCCAGTCGAAGACCACCTGGGCGGCCAGACGGAGGTTGCCGACCTGCGCGTGGGCGTCGGCCCCCTCGTCCACGGTGCAGCGGCGCACGGTGACCGGGCCCGGTACCTTCGCCGCCAGCTCCTCGACCTGGCCGACGATCTCCGCACCCTCGCGCTCACCGACCAGGCCGAGCACGGGGCAGGTGACGTCCGCCAGCACGTCGCCCAGCCGGAACTCGTCGAGGGCCTCGATCCACCGGTGCAGCGACGCCACACCGAAGCGCCGACAGACGGCTTCGATCCCCCACACCATCTGGGGGAGGAGGAGGTCCTCCGGCACGCCTGCGATGTCCTCGGGACGGATGTCCTGATGGGAACGGAACACCGGCGGTCCCAACCAGGCCTCCATGAACCGGTACAGGTCCACGATGGGCGGGTTCGCGACCAGGGCGCGCACCCGTCCGTCCCGCGCTGCGGCGCGCGTGGCGAAGTAACCGCCCAGGCTCAACCCCGCCAGCGCCACCCCGCCGCCGGCTCCGGGTGCGCGAGTGTCGAGGAAGTCGAGCACAGCCCCCACAGGCGCCTCGTAATCCGGGCGGAACACGAGGTGCGGGTGCAGGCGCATGCACCCTGTCTGGCCCGGCCCGTCGAAGACGAGCACCCGCCAGCCTCGCGCCGCGCCCGGCACCCCCAGCTGGAGGTAGAGCTCCTCAGCACTGGAATCGAACCCACCGATCACCACCAGCGTGCCCACCGGCCGCCGCGTGCTGCCCGGCACCGGACCGGGATCGACCAGGTACCCCGGGAGCGTGGCGTCGGCAAAGGGGATCGCCACCGGCTCCACCGGCGCATCGCCCAGCGCGATGGCGCGTTGGAAGCAGTGGCGGCTGCGCTCACCAGCCGCCGCCATCGCGACCGGATCGGCCTCGGCGTAGTACTCGGCCGAGCGGTAATAGGTCGACGCCCGCAGGAAGTGGTCACGAGCACTGACGATGTGGCCGGCTGCCAAGCACGATTCGCCCGCCCTCTCCACCCGGCGGGCAAGGTCCCCGAACACCGCCGTCCAGCTGGCGGTGGCACCGTCGGTGATCATGCCGGCCGCAGCCAGGCATTCGCCCACGGTGGACCCGCCGAAGTCGGCCAGCCCCATGATCCGCAGCAGCTGGTAGTCGAATTCGGCGTCCCGGAACCCGGCCACTCTGGTGACGCTGCGGGTGATCTGCGATGCCTCGAACGCCATGGGCCGGGATCCTAGGAGCCTGGTGTCCGCCGCCGGGCCGCCGGCTGGCTGGCCCGGTCGCCCGCGGTGGTCGATGGCACCGGACGGGGTGGTCGACGGCATCGGGCGGGCCACGCCAGGCACGTGCCTGGTCGGGCGTCCGGCGCCCGCCGGGTGCAGTCGGCTTCCCTCACCGCGGCAACGGGACCGGTCCCCGGTGCCTGCGGTCTGCCACCCGCTCCCGGCACCGGAGCCCGTCCCCTCTGTACCCTGGCGCTACCCGGAACCTGCCCGACCCAGGTCCCTCCGGCACCGTCACGGAGGCCGACGGTGCGGCAGGAACTCGGGCACGGCGACCCCGGGCGGGTCCTCGCCATGCCTTACGCCCACCTCCATCGGCACATCGCCGGTGGACCTTGACCCCCACACCCGTGCCGATCGCAAAGTTCCTCCCTCCGCTCTGGCTCACCACCATGGTGCTGGTGGCGCTGGCCGTCCAGGTGCTGGTGTGGGGCACGGCTGCACCTCGCGGCGGAGGCAGCCTCCTGCCATTCCTGCGTCCGATGGCCGGGGTGGGCTACGCGGCGGGCATGCTCGCAGCCGCCGTGCTCTACTGCCTCGTCTACCACCTGGCGCGCGGCGTGGCCTGGGTGCTCACGGCTGCCGCCACCGTCGACCTCGTGGTCTGGTGCGGACGCCTGGCCGGTGCAGGGCCGCCCGTCGGGGCAGCCGCCTCCCTGACAGCTGCCGCCGGCATCGTCGCGTTGGCCGCTGGCGTCCTCTCGGGCCGGCTCGACACCCGGGCCCATCCACGCCGTGAGGACCGGTCGGGTCGTGCCAACGCGCCGTGAGCCACCGCGTCATCCGGATCGGGAGCAGGTATCGTCCCCGGTATGAGCACGAACTCGCTCCGCCCCGTTCCGAGCACGGAACGCGGTGGGAGCTCGAACCGCCGGCATGACGCAGGCGGCGATCGGGCGACGCTGCGGCGTGCCCCCACGCCAGCGGACCCCGGGATGGACCCCGACTGTGGGCAATTGCGCACGAAGGCCGGTTCGCTGTTGGCCGCGGCAGCCGCCACCGCCCGGGCGGCCCTCCCCCGGTGGCCGGGTCAGGCGGTGGCGGCGGTGGACGTGACGCGCCGCGCACCGCTCGTCGTGCTCCGCGACCTGCTCGAACATCGACCGTACGAGGAGGGCTGGTTCGAGAGCGACGGGCTCCGCCTCCGCTACGAGACGCACGGGTCGGGCGACCGGGTGGTGGTCTTCCTGCACGGCGTCCTGCTCGACTCGCAGATGAACCGGCGACTGGCCGCAGACCTGGCAGCCTGCGGCAACCGCGTGGTGCTCTTGGACCTGCCTGGCCACGGCCGCTCCGACAAGCCCCGCCACGCCTCCGCCCACCGCATGGACTCCTATGCCCGTCACGTCCTCGCCCTCGTGGACGAGCTCGGCGTCGAGTCGGCGGTCATCGGCGGGGTGTCGCTCGGCGCCAACGTGGCGCTGCACGTGGCCAGCCTCGCCCCCGAACGCGTGCGCGGTCTGCTGATCGAGATGCCGGTGCTCGAATGGGCCGTCCCCGGTGCAGCGCTCGTGTTCCTGCCCCTGCTGCTCGGCGTTCACTACGCCGCCCCGCTGGTGCGGCTGGTCGCCGCGGCGGGACGCCGCCTCCCCCACACTCGCTTCGGCGCGCTGGACAGCTTCCTGTCGACGTTGGCCATGCGACCCGAGGAGGCGGCCGCCGTGCTCCACGGCCTCTTGGTGGGCCCGGTGGCACCAACCTACGAGGAGCGGCGCAGCATCGCCGCGCCCACCCTCGTGATCGGCCACAAGGCGGACTTCGTCCATCCCTTCACCGACGCCGACCACCTGGCACGGCAGCTCCCCCACGCCGAGCTCGTCGAGGCGCGCTCGATCGTGGAGCTCCGTGTCCGGCCCCAGCGCCTGACACGGGCGATCGCCCGGTTCCTCGACGAGGTCTGGGCGCAAGACGCGGCCGGCCGCCACAGGCAGCCGTCCCGCCGCGCACGGGTGCGGCACGCCTGAACCCGCATCGATCCGGACGCCAGCAGGGCCCTGACCAAGGACCGTGCCAGGTGCAGTCCCAGCCCGCTGCCCGACGCCACCACGGACCCCGCTGGGTTCCGGATCCGCGCCTGGCACGGTCCGATCCGGCACGGCGTCACGCCTGCACGGGCAGCGGCATCGGCGTAGCGTGGGAGGTGGAACATGGGCTCGGTTCGAGCCGAACCGGAACCACCGAGGCGTGCCATGCGACCGACGGAGCGCCGCCAACGAGACGAACAACGGTTCGTCGAGGGGGAGCCTGACCTCCAGCCGCCCGAGGAGCTCGCCGTCGCCGAGCTCGACGAGGAGCTGATGCTCGAAGAGGACCTCGACTGCGAACTGGTGGCCGAGGAGGAGGTGGACCAACGACTCCTGCAGGAGATGCTGGAGGACCTGGCCCACGCGGCGGACGATCTCCCGTCCGGGAACCTGGTCGGGCCAGGTGAGTTCCTCTGCCGTTCGTGCTTCCAGGTACGTGCGCGCACTGCCCTGGCAGACCGTTTCGACCAGGTGTGTCGCGCGTGCGTCGACGGTGGCGTCCCCCACGCCATGGACGGCAGTTGGGGCGCACGCCGGGACCCGGCGCCGCCGCGGCACCATCCCCGCAGCTGATCGGGCAGGCGCTGCACCGAGCCCGGCCTCGGCGGGGCGGCGCTCCCGCTGACGCGCGGCGTCCATGGACGGCGCGGGACTCGCGGGCAACTGGTGTGCAACCGACCCACGACGCGTCCACCGGCCATGGGAACGCTCAGGGTGGCAATTGGCGTGGCCACCGCGGTGGATCGATCTCCGGCACCTGCCGGCGCTGGGACCGCTCACGTGTGCGAGCGCCGTGGCGTCGCTTCGCCTCGACCCGCCGGGCACGGGCTGCCGCCGGCTCGACGGTGCGGACGCGGGGTCGCTCCAACGCGAGGGCAGCAGCGAGCCGAATGGCGTGCTGACCTCCAGGACCACCCGCCGGGCTGACCCACCAGGTCAGTTCGTCGAGCGGGATCGACAGATGGCGCGTCACGCGGAGGGCAGGACGCGGCGCACGTGGTGCCATGGCACCACCCTCGCGCGGCGACGTCGGTCCGCGGTCGATCACGGCGGTGCAACGGTGTGGTCCGATCCAGCGGTGCATGCCGATCGAGGCTCGCCTGTCCCGCCGACCCCGGTCGTCGCCTGCCGCCTCCCCCCGGCAACGGTCAGCGCGCTGCGGCGTTCTGAGGCACGGCTTCGGCCACCACTGGGTTCACGAGGGACCCGATGCCCTCGATCGTGATCCGCACGGTGTCACCGGGGCGAAGCCACCGGGGCGGGTCGAAGCTGGCCCCCACGCCCGCCGGGGTCCCCGTCGAGACGATGTCCCCCGGTTCGAGCGTGAAGGCGGTCGTGAGGTGTTCGATCTGCTGCCAGCAGGTGAAGATCATGTCGTCGGTGGTCGCCTGCTGGCGCAGCTCGGCGTTCACCTCGGTGCGCAGCCCCAGCCGGTGCGGGTCACCAAGCTCGTCGGTGGTCACGATCCACGGGCCCGTGGGGCCGTGGGTGTCGAACGACTTGCCCAGGGTCCACGTGGGACTGCGCCACTGCCAGTCGCGCACGCTGACGTCGTTGAGGATGGTGAACCCCGCGACGACCTCTGCCGCCCGATGCGCCGGGACGTGCCGGCACCTGGTGCCGATCACCATGGCCAGCTCTCCTTCGTAGTCCACCTGGTCGGAGACGAGCGGAACCTCGATCCCCTCGCCCGGCCCCACGATGCAGGTGCGCTGCTTGTTGAAGAACACCGGGGTCTGCGGGGGCTGGCCACCGAGCTCGGCCACGTGCGCCGCGTAGTTCTGGCCGATCGCGAGCACCTTTGGTGGACGGGGCACCGGCGCCAGCAGCCGGGCGCTCGCCACCGGGACGCGCCGTGCCTTGGTCCGCCACGCACTCCGAGCGACGGCCAGCGCGTCGGGGCCCGCCTCGAGCAGGCGCACCATGTCGCCTGTCAGGCCCACCACCGGGTCCGTCAGATCGACGATCTCGTCACCGACGACGACGCCCACCGATCCTGTGCCGGCACGAGGCTGCCCGGCAGGACAGGACTCGTCGGACCCCCAGGCGAAGGACACGAGGCGCACGGCCGGACCGATCCGAGGAGCCTACGCGGCCGCGGTGGGCCCCGTCGTGCTCGACGGCGATCCACCCGTGATGCCCAACGAGGAGTACGGCACGGCTCCAGCCGGTGCACTCACATGCACCGGTGCACCCCAATTGCTGAAGTCGGTCACCGAGGTGGTGGCGACGGACCCGAGCTGGCCGAGGACCATGCCCCGCACGACGAAGCGCACCGGCAGGTGCGTTCGGGCGTCGATGACGAGGCTGGCCGTCGACCCGGGGGCGAAGCTGCCACCACTGCCGCTCGAGCCTGCCGAGCTCGGCACGGTGGGCGTGCCGGTCACGGTCACGACCTTCCGCCCCCGGAAGCTCGAGGCCGGCAGGACCTGCCGCGGCTGGATGGTGATGCTGTCCGACAACGCCGACGAGGTCGTCACCGCCTCGACCAGCGCGGCATACGGCTGGTCGCCGGGCGACACCGCGATCCATTGCCCGGCATGCGCGTTCGCCAGTGGCGCGGGGAGATCGAGCACCGACTGGGCACTGGCCGCGTCACCCTGGAAGTACCCCGTCTCGCCCACGACGAGGACCACGAACTGCGAGCCGTTCTCGTCGAACAGCTGGCGCCCCTGCGTCGGACCGGCGTCACCGGTCACCGTCTGTACCCCGCCGGCGCCCGTCGTGGTGGACGCGTAGTGGAACGAACCCGCGGCGTGGGCGGCGGCGAGCGCTTGGCGGACCAACCGGTTCGCCTGGGCGACGTCGCCGGAGCCCGTGCCCGATGGCGAGGATGAGGACGTGCCGAGCCATACGCCGATCCCCACACCGGCCAGGACGATGGCAGCGGCGACACCTGCCGCCACGGGCACCCACCACCGCCGTGCCCGGCTCTGCCGTCCGGGTGCACCGCCAGCGGGCCAGGGCGTTGCCCCGGGCACCGACGCGGGAGGGATGGTGCCCGGTGGGGCGGGTGCGACGGGACCCGCGGCATAGGCGCCAGCCGGCCCGGTACCGGCCGGTGGACTGGCTGGCGCAGCCGGAGGCCATGGACCGGGCACGGACGCCAGGTTCGTCTGGGGAGGACCCGGCAGCGGGGCCGCAGGCGTGGGTACGGTGGCACTCCACGGCGCCCATGGCCAGGTGCCCGGCGCCTCGCCAGGTCCCGTCAGCCCCGGCGGCCCACCGGATCCGGCTGGGCCACCGGGCGCGGCAGCAGCCACCGCCTGCAGCCTCGCCACGGCGTCGGGTGCCAGGCGGCCCGGCGCCGCCACGAACCGGTACCAGCGGTCGGTCAGCACGATGTCGACGGTTGCCGCTGGTGATCCGTCGGGAAGCGGCACGAGCGGACCGCCCGCCACGGACCGCACCGACGACCACGGCACGAGCACCGACGCGCCGGGGTCGGGCCCCAGGATGGTGAGGCCCCGGGTCTCGCCCACGAGGGAGATGCTCGGCGGCGACCCCGGGGGCGTGCGGGGATCGCTCATGAGCCACAGTCCGTCGATGCGCACGGGCTCGCCGATGCGCACGGGCTCGGCGCCACCGGGCTGCACCGGCGGCACGGGCTGGTCGGGGGGCACGATCCGGGAGCGTACCCGCGGCCTGGTGCCAGGACGCGTCGGGAGAGGCGGCGACCGGGACGTCCGCCCGGTGCGTGCCGACGCAGGGTCCCGATAGGGTGAGCGCCCGTGACCGGCCGACGACGCACCGCTGGTGATCCAGCCTCCGCTCGACGCGGCGAAACGACCGAAGATCGTGACCACAGCGGCGATCCCGCCAGGAGCGGGGCCGTGACGAGGGCAGCGTCGGCCGGGGCAGGGGGCCGCGCCGGCAGCGACGGGGATGACGAGCCGTCGGCCGACGAGCAACCAGCCCCGACCTCGACCAGCGGCGACGTCACGGTCACCGTCGACGGTCTCGTGGGGATCGTCCGCCTGGCACGGCCGCCGCATAACCTCCTGACAGAGCCGGTACTGGGCAGGCTGGCCGATGCGCTGCACGACCTGCGTGGCGTCGCCAGGGCGGCCGTGGTGTGCTCGACCGGCCGTTCGTTCTGTGCCGGTGCGGATTTCCGCTCGCCGGAGGCGCCCGACCCCGCCACGGGCGGGGGATTCGCGGCCCGGACGGGCGCGTTCTACGAGCAAGCAGCCAGGGTGTTCGACGCGCCCGTGCCGGTGGTGGCCGCGGTGCACGGTGCCGCCATCGGTGCCGGTTTCGGGCTCGCCCTCGCCTGCGACCTGCGGGTGGTCGGTGAGGATGCGTGGTTCCAGGCCAACTTCGTGCGCCTCGGCATCCACCCCGGTTTCGCCCTGAGCCACACGCTCCCCCGCTTGGCCGGCCCGGCACGGGCGACGGAGCTCCTGCTCACGGGTCGCCGCCTGGGGGCTGCCGAGGCGGCAGCGGCCGGCATCGCCCATCGCGTGGTCCCCCGCGGCCAGGAGCTCGACGCCGCCGTCGCTGTGGCACGCGACATCGCCGCGGGCGCGCCGCTGGCCGTGGCCTCCACGCGGGCGACCCTGCGCGCCGAGCTGGTCGCAGCTGCCAGAGCAGCCATGGCACACGAGCTGGCCGAGCAGGCGGCACTGGCCGGAACGGCAGATGCCGTGGAGGGCGTGCAGGCCATGCTGCAGGGCCGCCAGCCGGTCTTCGACGGTCGCTGACGGCCAATGCAGTGCGCCGCCACGCTCGCCGGCCCGCGTCGGGAGCCGGTCACGGCGCCAATCGGTTCTCCCCGCCGGATCCTTCGTCCGCGCCTGGACGCGCGTGCTGGCTGGAATCGTCCTCCCGGCTGGCAGTGATCTCCTGGCCGGCGGTGGCCTCCCGGACGGCGGTGGCCTCGAGGTAGGACGGGCCGGCGGTGGCCTTGAGGTAGGAGGGGTTCGCGACCCGCAACTTGTCGGCGACAGTGGCACGCACGACGGCGCGCACCTCCGGCAGCCGGTGGTCGAGCTGCCCGGCACGGATGGCCCGTGCCAGCTGCTCCTCGCTGCCCACCCCCAAACCGGCAAGCCGTGCGGCATGGGCAGCAGCCTGTGCCGGGCCAAGCTCGAGCTGGCGAGCCACCACCGCGAGCACGTTGGCCGCGACACGAGCGTGGTAGCGCGCCCGTCCCTGCGCGGTGCCAGCCACGTCGTGCTCGAGGAACGCCCGCACCGCCTCGAGCAGCTCGGGTACGTCCGGAGGGTCGTGCGGGGCGCCTGCCCGCAGCGAGTGACTGGTGGGCACCTCCGTCGGCAGCGAAGGTTCGCCCGAACGAACTCCGGGCGGCACCGCTGGGGAAACGGCCGGTTCCTCTGCACCGTCGAGCAGGTCCAGCAGGTCCCATTCCACCTCGCACACCCGGCGGCCAATTGCAGCCAGCTCCACCGACCGCAATGCGCCCGACAGGTGGGTCTGCGCCTGGACGATGCAGATGACACCCCAGCGCAGCGTCCCGAGCGCCTGCCACCACCGCAGGGCCCGCCGATCGACGCGGCGGCCGGAGGCCGCTTCGTAGGCACGGAGGAGATCCTCGATCTCCCCGAAGCCCCCGACCGGCAGCGGCGATCCGAACCGCCATGCCTTGACGCACAGCCATCCCAGGTCCTCGAGCGGGTCCCCCCGGTGAGCCAACTCCCAGTCCAACACGGCCCGCAGGCCGTCGGGGCCGACGACGAGGTTGCCGTTGCGGAAGTCGCCGTGAACGACGGTCTCCGCCGACGGGGGCGGCCGGTTGGCGGCCAGCCATCCGATGGCGAGCTCGAAGGCGGGGTGCGGCTGACCCAACCGCTCGAGCAGCTCCCGGAGCTGCTCGAGCTGGTCCCCGCCCTTGAGGCCCGGGATGTCGGCGGGATCGATGCGGTGGATCGTGGCGAGCGCGTCACCGCACTGGGCAGCGAGCATCGAGCGAGCCCCGGCATAGGCCTCGTCCCGCAGAAGCCGCCGCGGGATGGTCTCGCCCTCGACGTGCTCCATGACCACGAACGCCCGTCCCGAGGGATCGGTACCACCAACCACGACCCGCGGGACCGGCACCCCGGCCCGTGCCGCCGCTGCCAGGAGAGCTGCTTCGAATCGCAGGCCCGACACGGGTGCACCCACCGGATCGCGCCGCAAGACGAGGAGTCGCTCGCTGTCCTCCCGGTCGCGCACGGAGAACCGCCATGTCTCCCGGGAACTGCCTCCTGCCATTCGCTGCGGCTCGCCGATCTCCACCGGACGGCCGAAGTGCTCGTGCAGCACGCTGCGCAGGACACCGGCCAGTTCGGCGGCTGAATTGCCGGAATCCCCTTCCGCCACGCGCCCACCATGCCACGGCACCAGCCGGTCGGCGAGCCGGGTCCCTGCAGGCGGCGACGGCCTTCGGTGCCCTGTCCACCGTGTCCCCGCCCGGCGCGTCATGGCTAGGGTGTGGTCATCGCACTTCGCCTCGAACCCCGTGACGAGTACCTCCACGAGTTGGGGCCCGAGCCCCACTTCAACGAGTCGATGTACTTCAACGTCGTCGATCCCGCCTCCGGCGTGGGCGGGTTCTTCCGGCTCGGCAACCGTCCCAACGAGGGCACCGGCGAGATGACGGTCTGCCTGTCGCTGCCCGGCGGGCAGGTGGGGTTCATGTTCCAACGGCCGCCGGTCACCACCAACGACCGGTTCGACGCCGCCGGCATGCGCTTCACCGTCGTGCACCCGTTCCGGGAGCTGACCGTGGCCTACAGGGGCTCGGTGGTCCTGCTCGACGACCCGCTCGCGCTCGCCGACCCCCGGCGGGCACTGTCGTCCAACCCCGTCGTCCCCTGCCGGGTCGAGCTCGCCGTGCACGGCCGTTCCGCCATGTTCGGGGGTGAGCCCGAGGAGCCCACCGAAGCCCCAGGCGAGGAGTTCGCCCGGGGCCACTACGAACAACTGACCGAGCTGGAGGGGTCGGTGGCGGTGGGAGACCGCTCCTGGCGTGTGCATGGCTTCGGGTTGCGCGACCACAGCTGGGGCCCGCGCTCCTGGCAGGCGCCGTGGTACTACCGCTGGCTCACGGCAAACGTCGGTCGCGACTTTGGCTTCATGGGCTCGAGGATCGCACGGCGTGCCGGGGAGGGCATCCGCTCGGGCTTCGTGTGGGAGGACGGGACGATGCACCTGTGCGACGACCTGCGCCTGGCCACGACCTGGGCACCGGGCACCGGCTACCACCGGGCGGTCGAGGCGACCCTGCGCGCTGGATCCCGCCGGTGGCACGTGGTGGGCGAGGTCCTCCAGCTGGTCCCCCTGCGCAACCGCCGACGCGACGCGGAGGGCAACCTGCTGGCCACCCGCATCTGCGAAGGCCTCACGCGCTGGACGCTCGACGACGGCCGGGTCGGCTACGGGTGGTCGGAGTACCTCGACCAGCTCGTCGACGGCCGGCCCGCCGGCGCAGCCGAATAGCCCGACCCGCCGACCCGGCGGCGGCCGGCGCGTGCCGACCGGAGCCGGGCCGGGCATGATGAGCTGCCGTGGAGCGCGCCACGGTCCAGGCGTACGAGGAACGGGGTCCGGCATGGGCGGCACGGCGGCAGCCCGTCCGGCGTGCACACGCCCGGGCCTTCGCCAAGCGGGTCCCACCCGGCACGCTGCGCATCGACCTGGGGTGCGGGGCAGGCCGCTACACGTTGGACATCGGCCTTCCCGTCGTGGCGTTCGACGCGGCACGCGCCATGCTCGACATGTGCCGCCAATCAGCACCGGGCGCGCTCTTGGTGCAGGGTGACCTCGAGGACCTGCCGTTCGGGAACCAGACGTTGGGGGGCGGCTGGGCGAACATGAGCTACCTCCACATCCCGCGGGAGCGCCTGCCGATGGCGCTGGCCGACCTGCACCGGGTACTGACCGTGGGCGCTCCCATCGACGTGCAGGTGCTCGCCGGTGACTACGCCGGGCACCACCTCCCCGACGACGACGTCGGCGGCCGGTACTTCGCGGCATGGCGGGCGGAGCCGCTCCTCGACGTCTTCACCGGTGCCGGGTTCGACGTGACCGCGCTGCAGGACGACGGTGAGGTGGTCCGCCTCCGGGCCACCCGCCTGCGCACGCTGCCCGACATCGTGGGTCCGGGGATGCGCCTGCTGGTCGTGGGCCTCAACCCCAGCCTCTATGCCGCCGACGCCGGTGTCGGCTTCGCCCGACCCGGCAACCGCTTCTGGCCGGCGGCGGTCGCGGCCGGTATCACCGACCGACCTCTGGACCCGATCCGGGCACTGCGCCTCCATGGCCTGGGTATGACCGACCTCGTCAAGCGCGCCACGACGGGCTCGGCAGAGCTGACCCCCGGCGAGTACCGCGTCGGCATGGCACGGGTCGAACGCCTGGTGCACTGGTTGCAGCCGAAGGCCGTGTGCTTCGTGGGGCTGTCGGGCTGGCGGGCCGCCATCGACCGCAATGCCCAGCCAGGCCCCCAGCCATGGCGCATCGCCACGCGCCCTGCCTACGTCATGCCTTCCACCAGTGGCGCAAACGCCCACGCGCACGTTGAGGCCCTCGTGTCACACCTGGCGGCTGCCGCCGCCCTCGCCGATCGCAGCTGAGTCTGGCAACGGTCTCAGGATTCGGCTCGGGCGCGCCGATACCCCGGCCATGGGGGAAGGCGGGGCGGCAGGCAGGCCATCCACGAGCGGTCGACCCACGAGCGGTCGACCCAGCGCCAGCGGGCGCAGCGGCGGGGAGAACCGGCAACCATGGCACCGCGACTCGTGGCACTGGGAGCCGTCGCGCCGGCAGCCCCACCTCCACCTCCACCTCCACCACCAGCGCCAGGCGTCGGCCTTGTCCCGGCGGGCCCAGCTGTTCGGGGACATCGACTCGATCATGGACGCCGAACAGCTCGCCCGCATCTCGGCCGCGCTGTGGGGCGTCGGAGCACTGGTCGGAGTCCTGGGGATCGCCCTGCCGCACGGACCCCACGTCCGCACCGTGGGCTGGGGCGTGCTGACCACGCTGGCCGGCGCACTGGCCCTGTGGACATGGAAGATGGGGGTGGCGCGCTCGCTCGTGGTCCAGTACGTCCTGTCGGCCGTCGCCCTGGCAGCGGTGGCATCGGCCGTGCTGTGCGCCCACGGCGCCCCCATCGCCTATGCCGTCTCCATCCTCTACATCCTGGCGACGATCTACACGGCGTCCTTCTACCCGACGGCTGCCTTCGTCGTCTTCCTCGTGGTGCAGGCGATCACCTCGGCCCTGGTGGAAATCCCCTCCGGTGTGCCGGGCAGCCTGGCGGCCTGGGCGGTCACGACGTGCATGACCAGCACGGTGGGCACGGTGGTGCACGTACAGCGCCTCGAACTGGCCCGTGCGGCGGTGACCGACCCGCTCACCGGCCTCGTCAACCGCAGGGGCTTCGAGCCCCTGCTGACCCGGGAGTTGGCGCACTGCGCCCGGTTCGGGCACCCGTTGTGCGTGGCGGTGATCGATCTCGATGGGTTCAAGGCGGTGAACGACGAGCTGGGCCACCACGCCGGTGACCGCCTGCTCGTCGAGCTCACCGCCGCCTGGCAGCGGGAGCTGCGCGCCAGCGACGTACTCGCCCGCGCTGGGGGGGACGAGTTCGTGCTGATGCTGCCCTCCACCGATGTCGAGCACGCGTGCGCGGTCCTGAGTCGGCTGGCAACGGCGGGCAAGCAGGGGTTCTCCTCCGGCGTCGCGGCGGCTGCACCCGGAGACACGACCGAGGACATCCTGCGCCGGGCAGACGATGCCTGCTACCGAGCGAAGCAGACCGGGCGGGGCAAGGTGGTCGTCGGTGCCGTCGCTGGCTGACGGCGCGGGCGCTCTGTGACAGCGCACTTGCTGCCGCCGTCTGCCGGGGACGAATGCGCTCGAAGCACCGCGTGCCGTTGCCGGTCGACACCACTGCCGCCACTGCACGGCGAGATGGCAGATGTGCGGTGATTGTGCTGGCAGCGCTGAAGCCTGTCCCGTCCTGATCCGACAATCCCGGTAGGTGGACGTGCCATCGGCAGGCACCGGACGGCGCATCGACCAGCCGTCAGGGAAAGGAGACGGGCGCAGTGCTGGCAACCAGCGATCGAGGGGGGACTCCGGGCAGCGCTGCCGCACCCTGGGCCCGGCAGGAGGCAGGCCATGCCTGGCACCGAGCCGGCCTCCTGCTCGCCGAGGCGCTGGACGAACCCGACGCCGAGACGCTCGGTGTGCGCGCCGGGGACGTCCTGGCGAGCGTCTGGGAGGCGGAGCGGTTGCTTGCGGGACCCGAGCCGTGCGCCGTGGCTCGCCACGCCGTCGTCCAGCGCTACGGGCGCGTCGGCGCGCTCGTCGTGGTGGGCCACGAGGACCGCGTGCACCGGGGGGCCGCCGTGGGGGCGGACCCCTTGCGCCTGCTCGTCGAATGCTTCTGGGACCTCGATGCCCAGGAGATGGCCGTGGCACTCGCCCGCATCGCCATTGGCGAGCATGCGCACGCCTGGCCGGCGTCCACAGCGTCCAGCGGCGATCGCACGCGAGCGGCGCACGTCGCGCCGTGCGGATCCATGCCGGTGGTCACCAGCCGCCACTGGCTGGACGCCACCTATGCCGTCGCCCAGCGCGACGGCGGTTCCACGGCCCACCGTGCCTACATGGCAGCACTCGAGCAGGTGTTCGGCGCCCGCCGGCAGGCGCTGCGGACGGTGTTCACCTGAACGGTCGCACGCAGCGCTCCCTGGCCATGCGCACCGGACGCGCCTGGTGGGCGGACGCCATCCGACACGGCCGAGGCCAGCGGCGTACGACCAGAAGTTCCCTCGAGGTGCCCACCGCCGTCGCCGACACGGTGCCGTTCAACGGCGACCGGCGCCTCGTCTGGCTGGCGTGACCGCTGAGTCGCTGTGGACATAGCGCTCCCCGCGCAGGGCCGACACCACTGCACCCAGCATCGCCATGGTGATGGCGAGGCCGAACACGACCACGAGCCCGTGGTGGAAGGGACCCGAGATGAGGTCGGCGAAGAAATGGGGACCGGTGAGCGCCTGTGCCTGGCCTGGCGGGAGCGAGGCCAGCACATGGGTCTGCCGCAACAGGGTCTCGATCGGGTTGTATCCGAGGAACGCGGCGAACAGGCTGCCCACCGGCGGGAGCCCGGCGATGCGGTGGGCTGCGTCGGCTGGCACGCCGTGTGACGCCAGTCCGGCGAAGAGCGTGTGGGGCAGCGCCGAGCTCAGGCCCACGATCATGAGTGAGAAGAAGATCCCGACGGACAGCACCATGCCCGAGTTCTGGAAGGTGGAGTTGATGCCACCCGCGCTCCCCCGCTGGGAGGCTGGCACCGCGTTCATGGCAGCGGTGACGTTGGGCGCCCCGAACAGCCCCGAACCGAGACCGTTGAGGAAGATCACCAGCGCGAACAACCAGAAGGGGAAATTCACGGGGAGCGCCACGAGGCCGGCGAAGGTGGCCGCCATGATCACGAGCCCCCCGGTGCTGAACGGACGCGCGCCGTAGCGGTCCGACAGCCGTCCGGCGAGCGGTCCCGCAATGAGAAATCCCAGCGTCAGTGGCAGGAGGTAGATCCCCGCCCACAGCGGGGTGTCCTCGTAGCGGTACCCGTGCAGGGGGAGCCAGATGCCCTGCAGCCAGATGATGAGCATGAACTGCAGGCCACCCCGGGCAATCGCCGACAGGAGGTTGGCCGCCTGGCTGGTCCAAAAGGCACGGATCCGGAACAACGACAGCGACACCATGGGCTGGGCCACGCGACGCTCGACCCACGCGAACACGGCGAGCACTCCGACGCCTCCGGCCAGACCGACGACCACCATGGGGTTGGTCCAACCCATCGTGTGCCCGCCGTACGGCTGGATGCCGTAGGTGATGGCCGCCAGCATGGCGGTCAGCCCGATGGCGAACGCCGCGTTGCCCAGCCAGTCGATCGAGGCCGGCGTCCGGATGCCGACCTCACGCAGGCCGACGTAACTCCAGATGGTGCCGGCCACACCAAAGGGGACGGACACGAAGAACACCAGGCGCCAGTTGGCCACCGCCAGCGCGCCGCCGACCACCAGGCCCAGGAATTGGCCGGCAAGGGCAGCAACCTGCGCGATGCCGATCGCCATTCCCCGCTCCCCCGCGGGAAAGGCGTCGGTGATGATGGCCACCGCATTGGCCGACAGCATGGCACCGCCCACCCCCTGCACCAACCGCCACACGATGAGCCATACGCCACCGTCGCCGCCGCGCATCGGATCGAAGGCCAACGCGACCGACGCGAGGGAGAACACCAGGAAACCGGCATTGAAGATCCGCACCCGGCCATAGATGTCCCCCAAGCGGCCGAGCGACACCACCAGCACGGCCGCCACCAACAGGTAGCCCATCAGCAACCACAACAGGTACGACACGTTGGCGGGTGTGAGCGGGTCGAGCCGAATGCCCTTGAAGATCGCTGGCAGCGATATGAGCACGATCGAGGCGTTGATCGACGCCATCGTCACACCAAGCGTGGCACAGGCCAGGGCCGTCCACTTGTAGTGCCTGCCCCGAGCGTCTCCGGCCCTCCGGCGCGCCTGAAGGGCAAAGCGGGCCGGGGCGAACACCCTCCTGTTCTAGTCGCCAGCACCCGGGTGCGACGACCTGGCGCCCGTGGCGGCGGACGAGCGCGTTGGCACTGCGCACGTCGGAATATCCCCCGGCCACTTGAGGTTCAGCCGAACGTGGCGGTGCCGCCTGCCCGCTCGCGTCTGTCGTGCTGCTCGCGTCGGTCGTGCTGCTCGCGTCGGTCGTGTCGCAGGGGATCGGCCTGATGTTTCTGGCCGACCGCCAAGCTCACGGCCGCAGCCAGGCCGCGTCCTGCGCCGGTTCGGGCGCGCTCGCCGTCCACCTCCTTCCCGTGGCGCCGGGACACCACGACCCTCCACCACCGCGACAAGGGGGACGGCAGGCCCGGGCTGGACCGGCCCAAGGGCGATCGGTGGTGCCCAGCGCGCTCCGGGTGGCAGCTCTGGCGGGCGTCCTGGGAGCGGCGGTGTGGCTGGTCGTGGCCCAGGGGGACGAGCTGGCCGACGCCGGCCGGCGCCTCTCCCACCTTGCCCCGGGGTGGCTGGTCGTGGCCATGGGGTTCGAAGCCGCGTCGATGGTGGTGTTCGCCCGCTTGCAGCGCCGGCTGCTGCGGGCCGGCGGCGTGCGGGTCGGTCTCCCCACCATGGTGGGGATCACGCTGGCTGGCAACGCGGTGGCGTCCACGTTCCCAGGCGGCGTGGCCCTCGGTGCGGTGTGGGTGTTCGATCAGCTGCGCCGCCGCGGCGTGGACCGATTCCTGCGCGTGTGGGTGTTCCTCGTGGCCGGCGCGCTTTCGAGCTTCGCGCTGTTCGTCGTGCTCGCAGCCGGCGTGGAGCTGGCCGGAGGGCGCGGCCCGCTTGCCGGCACCCGCTGGATCGTGGCGACGCTGGCGGCTGTCGCGGCTGGCGCCGCCGCCCTGGGCGCAACCGTGCGCGACGGCCGCGCCCGGCGCGTCGCGCTGGGAACCGGGAGGTGGATGCACCGGCACGTGCCGGGTGCCCGGTTCGTGGCCGGCACCGTTCTGTCGCTTCGCCGGCGGATCCGCACCGTGCGTCTCGGCCGGCGCGACTGGACCGTCGTGTTCGGCCTGGCACTGCTCAACTGGCTGTACGACTGCGCCACGCTCGTCGCGTCCATGCGAGCCGTGCACGTGGCAGTGCCATGGCGCGACATTCTGGCCGTCTACGCCCTGACGCAGGTCGCAGGAGCACTGCCCATCACGCCCGGCGGCCTCGGCGTGGTAGAGGGCAGCCTCGGCAGCCTGCTGCTCGGGTATGGCATCGCAACTGCGCCCGCCGTCGCCGTGGTCCTCCTCTACCGAGTCCTCACCTTCTGGGGGCTCGTACCACTCGGGTGGCTGGCCTGGCTCGCCGTCGGCTGGACCAGCCAGCGCCCCACGGGGACGGTCGTTGCCCCCGCACCACCCGACGCCTAGCTGCCGCCGCTGCGCACAACTGCGACGCGCAGCTCCCACAACCGCCGCTCAAGATTGCCGGACGGCAGTGGCGCGGGTCCCTGCTGCGCTCAAGACGGGCACGGAGACCGCCGATCCACCACGGCGGCTCGGAGGTCGCCCATGGAACCCGAACGCGTCGCCCGGCTCGCCCGCGCCCTGCCTGATGCCCTCGTGGTCCTGGACGAGCTGGGAGCCGTCGTGTGGTGCAACGAGACGGCCGAGCGCCTCGTGGGTGCACACCTGGACGAACTCCAGGGTGCCAATGCCGTAGATCTCCTCCACCCCGACGACCGCCAGTTGGCAGCGCTGTCGCTCCTGAGCGTGCGGGCCAAGACCGTGGGGACACCCCTTGAGCTTCGAGTGGCCACGCCCCGCGGTTGGAGACTGATGGAGGTCATCGGTGCCAACCTCCTCGACGACGCCGACGTCGCCGGCATCGTCCTCGTCATGCGCGATTTGACGGAGCGGCGCCGGTGGGAGGTGGCCGCCGGCCAGGACGCCCGCTTCCGGGCCCTGGTCCAGAACGCCGCCGGCATCGTGATGCTCACCGATGCCGAGGGGCGGATCGAGTCCGTCTCCGGTGCGTTCACGCGCCTTTTGGGCTATGACCCCGAGGTGGCAGCAGGTAGCCACCTGCGGGAGTTCGTGACCCCGACCGACCAGCCGGCACTGGACGCCGCCGTGGCCCGCGCACTGGCTGACCCCCACCTCTCCACCCGTCCGACCACGGCACAGATCGAGTTCGTGCGCCGGGGTGACGGCGCCGCGGTGCCCTTCGAGGTGAGCATCGTCAACCTCGTCGACGACCCCACGGTCGGCGGCCTCGTGGTGTCCGCCCACGACATCTCCGAGCTGCGCGCTGCGAGGGAGGCGATCGACGAGCTCGCCACCCGCGACACCTTGACCGGGCTCCCCAACCGCGCCATGGTCCTCGAGCGCATCGCCGAGGCGTTGTCGTCGGCGGCCCGGCACGCCCGGCCTGTCGACCTCCTGCTGGTCGACATCGACGGGTTCCACGATCTCAACGCCACCCTGGGTCACCACACCGGCGACCGGGTGCTGCAAGCCGTGGCGTCACGCCTGTCACTGGCGTTCCGCGGGCTCGACCTGGTTGGCCGCATCGGCGCCGACGAGTTCGTGGTGTTGGTGGCCGACCCCGCTCGTGCTGCCCGCAGCGAGGTACTGGCCGAACGGCTCCACGGCGTGCTGCGCGAACCGTTCGCACTGGATACGCCGGCCCGTCCGGTCGTGCGGGTGACGGCCAGCATCGGTGTTGTGAGCGGCCACTACCAGTCCCCCGACACGCTGCTGGCCGACGCCCACATCGCACTGGGGGCAGCCCGGGCCGCGGGCGGCGACAGGTACGTGGTGTTCGAACCTGGCATGCGCGACACCGTCGAGGAACGGTTCGACCTCGGCGCGGATCTCGAGCTCGCGCTGCGCACCGGGCAGTTCGCTCTGGTGTTCCAGCCCGTGTTCCGTCTGGCGGACCTGGCCGTGACCGGCGCCGAAGCACTCCTTCGCTGGCGCCACCCGACCCGGGGCACGATCACCCCGGAGCGCTTCCTCCCCGTCCTGGAACGATCGGCCGCCATCGACGACGTCGGACGCTTCGTGCTGGGCACAGCGTGCCGTCAGGCACGGGCCTGGCGCGACGTGGGACTGATGCTCGGGATCTCCGTCAACGTCGCCGGCCGGCAGCTTGCGCACGACGACTTCGTCCTCGACCTCCGCCAAGCCATCCACGACACCGCGATCGATCCGTCCTCGGTCGTAGTGGAGCTCACCGAGACCGCGCTCCTCGGCGACCGCGACGGCGTCGGATCCCGTCTCCGGGCCATCAAAGACCTCGGGGTCAAGGTGGCCATCGACGATTTCGGCACCGGGTACTCCTCCCTGGTACACCTGCGCCGCTATCCCCTCGACATCATGAAGATCGATCGGTCCTTCGTCGCCTCGATGGCACGCGACCCCGAGAGTGCGTCGATGGTCCGCGCCCTGGTACACCTCGGTCGCAGTCTCGGGCTGCGTGTCGTGGCGGAGGGCATCGAGACCGAGGAACAACTCGAACGCCTGCGGACCGAGGGTTGTGACGCCGGCCAGGGTTACTTGCTGGCGCCGCCGCTCGATCCCGCCCAGCTGGGGCCGGTCCTGGCCGGCAGTGCGCGCCGCAGGCGACTCGGTTCGCCCGGAGGGCGCTGAGGACCCGGCGGCACCGCACCGTCGGTGTCTGGCGGCCCGCCCGCCACGCGTGGAGAACTGGTCGACCTCGCACCATCACCGCCACTGCTCGAGCAACACGCCTCCTCCGCATGGAGCCCGGTCAGCGATGCCTCGCTGACCGAGCCTGGAGATCGCTCACTGTGGTTGATCGAGCGCATTGCTCGTCCCCGGCACCCAGATCATTACCACTGATCGCAGTCACAGCCACACGCAGAGCGGCACATCGCCCGAAATTCTGCTCGTGACGATTGACCTGTCGCCGCGCAACCTGCCAGCGTAGATGGCACACATCAACGCCGGACACCCGGAGTGACATCGGGGTCCGGTGGCGCAAGGGGAGCGGGCCCGCTCGCCGACGCGCCGACGCTGCGGTGGACGGGGCCGCCCTCGACACCGATCGCGGAAGCGGCAGCCGACGGCGACGAGGCGGCGGTTCCCGCACGGTGACTCGGGGGGTTGCAGCATGCCGGAATCCACCAACGTGCCCGACACGACGTTCACGATCGCGCCCGACGGCCTCCACCGTGCCGCAGGCGACGTCGACCGCGCTGCCGCCGAGCTGCGGCGGGCACTGGACGAGATCGTGGGTGCCTTCGACGAGGTGGCGGGCTCCTGGTCGGGCACGGCCCAGCAGTGGTTCGCCAACGCCTGCATCGCGTGGGAACGCAGCGCCAACGAGCTGTACGCCTCGGCACTCGCCATGGCAGCCCAGCTCCGCCTGGCGGCGTCCGCCTACGAGCAGGCGGAGGCAGACGTGGCACGCATGTTCGGCGCGGTGGTGCCCGAGCCTGCTGGCAGCGTGGATCCTGCGCCCGTCGACGTGGCAGACGCCGAGCTGGTCCACCCGGCAGCCGGACCCGACGCCGGGGGCACCTGGGACGAGGGTGCCACTCCCGCAACCCAGCACGCGGAAGCGGCGCCGACCACCGGCACGACCGCGGGGACCGGCCTGGCACATGAGGCCCTGGCCGCCGACGCGCTGGCCGGAGACACACCGAGCGGAGGCCGAGGCGACGAGGTTGCCGGCGACACGCCCGACCGGAAGATGCATGACGCCGAGGCGCTCGATACCGACAGCGTCCTGGCGTCGGCCTTCGCGCCCGGCACGGGACCGTTCGCCGGGCTGGGTCCCGAACCCGAGACGCCCGCGGGGGCCGGCACGGGCGGCGCCGGGTCGGGCAACGGCGACGGCTGGCCGCCGACCTACCGCTGACGGCGGCCGCGCACGGCGGTGCGCGACCCCGACTGTCCGCCCGGCGGTTGGAGCTCCTCGACGACATCCCGCGGCACGGTGGATCCGAGCACGGCTCGTCGGACGTCGCCCACCTGTTCCGTGGGGCCCCGGCACCCGCTCGTCAGGGCCGGGCGGCAGTGGCGACCTGGACGACGAGGACCGCCACCGATGCGCCGACGGCCACGGCGAAGAGCACGCCGGCGACCACGACGCTCCAGCCCGTCGACCGTGCGGCACGGATCACACCCATGGACGACACCGTGCCAGCAAAAGGTTGGAATTCCCTGAGCAGGCCGTGAGCATTTGATGAGGGCCGGACCGTCGGAGCAGCCGCCAGGTAGGGTGCGGTCGTGGGCTTCTACGACGAGCGGGTGTTGCCGCATCTGGTGGACCGGGTGTGCGCCACCGGCGAAATGCGACGCTGGCGCCGCCAGGTGGTGCGCGGGCTTGCCGGCCGGGTCCTCGAGATCGGGTTCGGCTCGGGCCTGAACCTCGAGCACTACCCGCCCGAGGTCACGGCCGTGGCGGCGGTCGAGCCGGCGGAGGTGGCCCGCCGCCTGGCGCGCAGGCGGATCGCGGCCGTCGCCGTGCCCGTCGAGCACGTCGGGCTGGATGGCCAGCAGGTTCCCCTCGACGACGGGTCGTGCGACAGCGCCCTTTCGACCTTCACCCTGTGCACCATCCCAGACGCCGGCAAGGCGCTGGACGAGGTCCGGCGGATACTGCGCCCCGGCGGGCGGCTCCACTTCCTCGAGCACGGTCTGGCCCCCGACCCCGCGGTCGTGGTCTGGCAGCGGCGGCTCGAACCGTGGCAGAAGCGGTTGGCGGGTGGGTGCCACCTCACGCGGGACCCCGTCGCATTGGTCCGCGAGGCGGGATTCGAGATCGAGCAGCTCACCCAGCGCTACGCCCGGGGCCCGAGGCCGTGGAGCTTCTTCACCGCGGGCGTGGCGCGCGCGCCGGCTTGAGCACACCACTGCCCCGCCACGACAGCAGATCTGGTCCTACTGGCACCGGCCCGGTCACCGGCCTGGCAGCCGACCGCCGCCTGCCACCGGGATCAGCCGCAGCACCACGCGATCGTCGGGTCCCAGTCCGAACACGTCCTGCAACGTCGCCTGCACCCGCTTGGCGATGTCATCGGCGCCGGTGCGCAGGTCGCCGTGCACTGAGTGCCAGTTTGGCATCCGTGGCGGGTCGGGCCGCTCCCAGCCGAGCGCCGCGAGATGGTCCTGTTGGCCTCGAGTAAGGCGCGTCGCCGCCGGCCACACCGGATCCGGCACCACCTCGACGAGCACCACACCGTCGTGACGGAGGGCGAATTGCACCAGACGGTGCGGCGGGTCGATCGCTGCCACCTCGAGCACCACGCGCCCGGCACGGACCACCAGGTCCGACAGGAGCCGGGGCAGGTCGCGGACCAGGCGCCACGTGGCGAGCCGACGCTCGACCGCCCCCGGTGCCGCCGGCGCAGCGTGTTCCCTCGGAGGTGGTGTGGACCACCGCTGCTGCTCGGCCAGCACCCGGTCGGCTTCCTGCAGCCAGCGATCCAGTGCCGGGCGCCTCTTGCGGGTCGGCATCGCCACCTCCCTCATCGATCCTGACATTGGCACCGTGCACGTGCCGGTTGCCGGGCCGTCGTCGGGTCAGGTCCCTCGGGCCGCTCTGGATGAGCACGTCAACCATACCCGCCGGCCGGGTCCGATCGGACACTGCCCGGCGGGCACGGTCACGGCGGATCAGGCGCCGATCAACTCGACCAGGACCCCGTTGGGGTCGTAGACGGTGGCCATCAGGACCGGGCCGCGCGGCCCTGGCTGCTCGATGCGCCGAACCTGGTGGTACCCGAGGGCGGCCAGGCGGGTGAGGGTCGCTGGCACGTCCACGAAGAACGACAGCAGGAAGAAGCCTCGCCGTGGGGGTGGCGACGGCGAGGTCGAGACGACCTCGGAGCCGGCGGACCCGGCGTGGTCCGGGCCGACGCCACCGAAGACGACGAGCTCGACGATGCCGGCGTCTGGCCGTGCCGGGTCGCCGAGCATGACCGAGCGCAGCGAGCGCGACGGTGCGCCGAACAGCGCCGGCCAGTCGCCCTCGAACACCTGGTCCACGAGCACTGCCAGACCCAGCCCGTCGCGATAGAAGCGGAGGGACGCCTCCACGTCGTCGACGCAGATGGCACCGTGGTGCAAGCGATGGGCCACCGTCAGCGACCCAGCGCCTCGGCCGGATCGATGGGTGACCACAGCGACACCCCGCCGTCGGCCGCCACCACCTGACCGGTCACCCACTCGGCTCGCAACAGCGCCAGTACCGCCTCGGCCACCGCGTCGGGGCTGCCCACCGCGCCCAGGGCGGCACGTTCCCCGGCCCGCTCCCAGTACCCAGGCAGCAGCTTTGCCTGCTGGGCCAGCGGCGTGTCGGTCACGCCGGGTGCCACCGCGTTGACCCGGATCCCAAACGGACCCAGCTCGCGCGCCGCCACGCGGGCGAGGTGGTGCACAGCTGCCTTGGACACCGAGTAGTGACCCATGAGCCGCTCGACCAGGAAGCCCGACACCGAACCCACGACCACGATGGCGCCGCCCCGGCCACCTTCGACCATCAGACGCGCCGCTTCGCGCAAGCAGAGGAAGGCACCGCGCAGGTTGACCGACAGCACGCGGTCCCACTCGTCGGCGCTCATGTCGAGCAGGCTGCTGAAACCTCCCACGCCAGCGCTCAGCACAGCCAGATCCACGCCGCCCAAGGCGTCGTGCACGGCACGGACACCGGCGACCACCTGCGCTTCGTCGGCCACGTCGCACAGCACGGCGAGGTCCTGGGTGGGCGCGGGTGCAGCCAGGTCGAGGACGCCGACGCTCGCCCCGGCACGGCGGAGCTGGGAGACGACGGCGGCACCGATGCCGCTGGCACCACCGGTCACCACCGCCCGCGCCCCGTCCAGGTCCACCTGCTCCCCTCCGCCCGACCCGGCTCAGTCCTCGCCCGCTGGGTCACCGGGCCCGGTGCCAGCCAGGAACGCCACCACCTCGGCGGCTACCACCTCGGGCCACTCGGCGGGGAGGCAATGACCGGCGTCGGGCACTTCCACCAGCGTGGCGCTCGGGAGCCCCGCCACCCAGGCCCGTGCATGCTCCTCGGGAACCAGCAGGTCCTGCTCGCCCCGCACCACCAGCGCCGGCACGGAGATGCGGTCCAGTCGCCGGGCCAGCTTGTGGCTCTGGAACTGCGGTGCTCGCCACCCGAGGCGGGCGGCACCCGCCAGTCCACCGAACCAGCGGAGCTGCTGCTCGCGCTCCATCCCGTCGGGCAACGCGGCCAGAGCGGCATCGCCTTCGGGATCGGCGAACAGCAGCCGACGCGGCTCGGCGAACCCACCCAGTCCCCTCGGCGCCACGGCCGCGAAGAACGGGGGGACGGCGACGCCGGGCACGTGCAGCCCCAGCGGATCGACGAGCACCAGCCGCCGCACCATGGCGGGACGGCGCAGGGCCAGCTCCGCCGCCAGCCATCCGCCGAGGGAATGGCCCACCACGTGCACGGGGCCGAGCACGAGCTCGTCGAGGAGGTCCTCGAGGTGGAAGACGTAGTCCTCCACCTCGTCGAAGGACTCGAGCCCACCGGAGACGTCGTAGCCGGGCAGCGCTGGCGCCACCACGTCGAAGGCTGCCGCCAGGCGGGCCAGGAAGGGTGTCCACGTCGTACCGGGGAACGAGGACCACAGGTCCGCGCAGACCCCGTGCAGGTACAGCAGCGGATCGCCCGCACCGCCGCGCAGCAGGGCAACGGTCCGCCCCTTCACCTCGAGCGCCAGGTGCGTCGGGGGGTCGACTCGGACCGCCAGCGCCGCGACGGCGCGCCTCATCCCAGCAACCCCAGCGAGGCGAAGCGCTTGCCCGCCTCGTCGCGTACGGCAGGCACCACTTCCGTCGCGAACAGGCGCATGGATTTTGCCGTCAGCTCGGCTGGCAGGTTGCCGAATTGCAAGAGCGCGAGCACGGTACCGATGCGCAGCTCGGTGACCCAGCGCGCCAGCCGGCTGCGCACCGTGTCCACAGATCCCACCAAGGGGGCACGCCGCCACAGGTCCGCCAGTGCATCGGTGCCGCGGCGGCCCTCGGTCTGGGCGCGCACCTCGGACAGGAACTCGACGAGGGCGGGCGGATCGATGTACCCCGGCGGCATCCACACCTTGCCGGGCCCCACGAAGCCGGCTGCCAGGTTCCCCTGGAAGTACGACACCGCCTCCCCAGCCTCCTCCAGCGCCCGCTCGTCCGACTCGGCCACGTAGATCGTCGTGAGCCACCCGAGCAGCTCGGGATCGTCGCGGCGCCCTGCACGGGCCACTGCCTCGTGGTAGGCCGTGGCTTGGCGGGCGAAGGACTCCGGTGGTGCATAGTACGCCACGCCCATATAGCCATAGCCGTGCTCGGCGCAGTACTCGATGGTGCTCGGGCTGCCCAACCCGGGGATCCAGATGGGCGGATGCGGCTGCTGCAGCGGCCGGGGCCAGGGGTTCACGTGGGTGAAGTGGTAGAACTCGCCGTCGAACGCGAACGGGCCCGGGCGCGTCCACGCTTGCACGATGAGCTCGACCGCCTCGCGGAACCGGGCGCGGGCCTGGGTCGGATCGACGTTGTAGGAGTAGTACTCCGGACCACCACCCACCACCAACCCGGCGATGAGCCTGCCACCCGAGAGCACGTCGAGCATGGCGAGCTCCTCCGCCACCCGCAACGGGGGGTTGTACAGGGGAAGGGCGTTGCCCAGCACGCAGAGCTTGACGCGCTCGGTGCGTTGGGTCAGGGCGGCGGCCATCAGATTGGGGGACGGCATGAGGCCGTACGCGTTCTGGTGGTGCTCGTTGACCACCACCCCGTCCAGCCCCAGCTCCTCGGCTGCCACCAGCTCACCGAGGTAGCGCTCGTACAGCGCATGTCCGATCACCGGGTCGTACTCGTGGTTGGACAACGTGACCCACGCCGCTTCGTGCTCCCGCAGGAACTGGCGCGGGGGCGGCAGGTGGGGCCAGGGCATCAGGTGGAAGGCGAAGAAGTTCACGGTTGCCCCTCCAGAGGCTGCGACCCGGCAGGAACAGCGCCGGCACGGGCAAAGCGAGCCCGTGCCGCTGCGACGATCAGGTCGACACAGCTCTCCACGGGCAGGGCCGTGGCGTCGATCACGAGGTGGTACAGCCGGATGTCAGTGGCGTTGCGGCGGTAGAAGACCTTCAGGTAGGCGTCGCGCGCCGCGTCCAGGTCGCGCTGGAGCCTGCGGGCTTCGGGCTCGCTCAGCTGCTCCCGGGCGCATGCCTGGGCGATCCGCTGCTCGACCGGCCCGTCCAGACGAACGCAGAGCGTGTCTGGTCTGCCGCCCAGCACGACCATCGCCGCACGCCCGAGCACGACGCCGCCGGTGGTGTCGGCGATGTGGTGCAAGACCTTCTCGGTCTCGGCGCGGAAGGCGTCCGGGTCCAGCACGCCCTCCGACACCGGCACGTCCGCGCCGACCGGCACTGCCGCCCGGGCGAAGAACTGCGCGACGCGGTCCCAGCCCGAGGGGGCCTTCTCGTCGAAAGCCACCGCCTCCTGCACGGGCACATCCAGACGCTGGGCGACCGCAGCCGGCAGGGCCCGGTCGTAGAAGGGCAGGCGCAGCCGGTCGGCCACCTGCGGACCGACGATCGACCCCCCTGCCCCGAACGACGCCGAGATCGTGACGACGCCGGGCACCTCACCTCCCGCTGCCGCTCCCGCCGGACGTGCACGCCGCCTTCGCCCGACACTGCGCCGACCCTACCGCCAGCTGTCCGGCGTGTCAGGCGGAGACCCGGGCGTCTCGCCCCCGACGCTGGCTCGCTCGGTCCCAAGGGGTCCCGACGGGCGCGGGTCGAGGTGCCCAGGAGGTTCTGGCATACGCGCCCTGCTGGCAGATCCCGACGGGCAGGAATCAGCGGACGCGACGGCCTTCCCTGCGAGCCCGGTCGTTGGGAGAATCATCACAGCCTGTACCGGGGAGGCCAGCGTGGAACTGCACAGCGTCCTGATCGACAAGCCCGACGACCTCAACGTGATCGTCGGCCAGGCCCACTTCGTCAAGACCGTCGAGGACCTCCACGAGGTGCTGGCCGGTGCCAGCCCCCACCTGCGGTTCGGTGTGGCCTTCTGCGAGGCGTCGGGCAAGCGCCTCGTTCGCCGCTCGGGCAACGACCCCGAGCTCACCGAGCTCGCCAGTCGCAATGCCGCAGCCATCGGCGCTGGTCACTGCTTCGTCGTGTTCCTGCGGGAGGGATTTCCGGTCAACGTCCTCAATCAGCTCAAGCAGGTGCCCGAGGTCTGCACCGTCCACTGCGCCACGGCAAATGCCGTGGCGGTCATCGTGGCCGAGACCGAGCGCGGGCGCGGCGTCGTGGGCGTGGTCGACGGCGAACCGCCGGCAGGGATCGAGACCGAGGCGGATGTCGCCGATCGCAAGGCCCTCCTCCGCTCGATCGGCTACAAGCTCTGACCGCACCCGCCGCGCCGGCGGCGCGACGCTCGGCGACAGCGCTGTGGGGCTGCGGTGGCACCGTGCCGCGGCGCAGCACGCCACTACCCGCCGACCGATCCAGTGGTCCAGGCGCCAGGTGCGAAGGACTTTCGGCACTGGGCGTGGCACGAGTGGCATGTGCCTGCTGGGGAGGTGAGCGACAGCGTGGAGGTCATCGACCGGACCGTGTCCACCACCAACGTGTGGCTCAAGACCCTGGCCGAGCGCCTCGGCCTCGACCGCCATCGGGCCTACCTGGCCCTGCGGGCCGTGCTCCACGCGCTGCGCGACCGGGTCGGCCCCGAGGTGGCGGCCCATGTGTCGGCCCAGCTGCCCACCCTGATCCGGGGCGTGTTCTACGAGGGATGGGATCCGACCCGGACGCCGGCCCGGCTCAGCCTGGAGCAGTTCCTCGCCCGCATCCAGACCGAGGCGTTGCTTGCCGATCGAACGCAGGCCGAGCACGCTGCCACCGCCGTCGTCGGCCTGCTGTGGGACGAGCTGGGCCAGGGGACGATGGACCACCTGGTCGACGTCCTGCCCAGCGAGTACGCCCTCATCTTCTGAGCCCGCGCCGGCGTCAACGCTCGCCCTCGATCCGCCGCGCCACGTGCTGGGTGCCCGGTCGTCGAAACGGCGTTGGGTGGTCGTTGTGCCGTGACAGCGCCGTGACGCCCTCGGTCGCTACCAAGAGCGCTCATGGTACTGCGGTTGGTGGCCGATATGTTCACGGTAGGTGAAGACGAAGAGAGGCGGGCTTCGTCCATGGAAGCTCCGGGGGACCACCAGACGTTCGACGCGCCGTTGACGGCACCGTGGCCGTCACTCCGGCCGCCTGCCGGGCGCGTCGATCCGCTGGCGGCAGGCGTGCGCCACGTGCCACCCACCCCGGATGACGGGCGCGGCACGGCACCACCTGACGCCGGCCAGTGGTGGTGGCATCTGGTGCGCGGCACCATGCGCCGGCCGGTGGAGGTGGCGACCTACGCCTCAGGCGTGCTGGGGATCCTCGTGCTATGGGCCGTCGGTCACTGGGGGCTCGTCGCCCACCGGCCGCTGTGGCTGCTCTACGGCGTGTTCGCAGGTGTCGCCGGCGCCGGCTGGGCTGCGGACTCCTGGTACGCAGCCCACCCCAGCCCCCTCCGCCTGCAGGCGCTCAACGCGGCCTCGGCCGTGGGCGTCTCGGTGGTCATCTACCTGGTCGGCTGGGGCCCTGCCCTCGCCATCGGCTACGTCATCCCCATCCTCACCATCACCTTCTACGGTGCCTCCCCCGACGCCCGGTGGCTGCGGGTGTCGGCTGCCGCCTGGCCCATCCTGGCAATGGCGGTCAGCCAAGCGCTCGTGGCGACGGGCACGATCCACCTCCTGGTCAGGACGCGTCCGTCGTTCGGCCTGGCGGCGATCGGCGCGCTGGCGGTCGTGCTCGTGGCCGTCATCGCCAGCACCCTGGCAGCGGGCAAGGAGGAGGCGGAGCGGGCCCTCGCCCACGCCGCCTCCCACGATCCGTTGACCGGGCTCGTGAACCGGGTGGTGTTCACCGACGCGCTGGCGCGCACGGTGGCTGCCTGCCGCCGCCACGGCCGGCCGGTCGCCGTGCTGTTCTGCGACCTCCTCGGGTTCAAGGAGGTCAACGACACCCGCGGGCACGAGGCCGGCGACCGGGCCATCGCCGAGGTGGCCCGCCGGTTCGTGGCCTGCACGCGTCGGGAGGACCTCGTTGCCCGCTTCGGCGGCGATGAGTTCGTGATGGCCCTGAGTGCAGAGCCCCCGGAGGCAGCAGCCGCGGCGGAGCGGCTGCTGCGCGTGCTGCAGCAGCCGATCGATCCCGATGCGGACGTGCGGGTCGGTTGCAGCATCGGCATCGCGTGCTGCCGGGACGGCAGTGCAGACGTCGACCACCTGCTGTCGGTGGCAGACGCCGCCATGTACGAAGCCAAGGGCCGGGGTCGTTCCGCCTACGTGCTGCGGCACGTGCCGTGAGGAGGCCGGCGGCCCCACTGCCCCTGACTCCGGCGGCGTCAGGGTTCCCGCCGGCACGGGGGGTGTCGACAGGGAGGCGCCGGGGCACTATCTGAAGGTGGTGCCTCACGCGTGTGCAGTCGTAGCCGGCATGGTGCTCGCGCCGGGGGCTGGCGCCGGCCGTGAGCAGCCGGGCGTGGTCGCGGTCGCCGGCGCCGTCGCCGCCGCCGGGATCAGGGTCGAGCGCATCGACTTCCCCTACCGGCTGGCCGGTCGCCGGCGCCCGGACCGGCCGGCCGTGTTGGTCGCGTCGATCGTCGACGCCACCGGTGCTCTGGCACGTGAACTGGGCGTTCCCACCAACGAGATCGCCATCGGTGGCCGCTCCATGGGCGGCCGGATGTGCTCGATGGCGGTGGCCGACGGCCTGGCCGTCGCCGCTCTCGTGCTGCTGAGCTACCCCCTCCACCCACCGGGGCACCCTGAGCGCCTGCGCATCGATCACTTCCCTCGCATCGACGTCCCCTGCCTGTTCGTCTCCGGTACCCGGGACGCGTTCGGCACGCCCGAGGAGCTCGAGCGCGCCACGGCATCGATCGCAGGCCCTGTGACCCACGTCTGGCTAAAGGGCGCGGACCACTCGCTGCGCGGGCACGAACACGATGCTGCCGATGCCGTGAGCGACTGGCTCCGGCGGGGGTGACGGCTGTGCCGTCCGACCGAGGCCTGTCACATCGGGCTGCTGCCGTGCGGGGACCATCCATGCCCGGGTGATCGGGCTGTCGTGCCGCAGCGGGCCGGAGCAGGGATGATCCTCGCGCACGTGGCCCCCACCGCTGGGACCGGCACCAGGTGACGCGGGCGCCAGGTGAAGCGGGCCCCGGTGATCTGGGAGGATCACCCTGGTGCGCGTTGCCGTCGTCTACGAGTCGGTCTTCGGGGACACCGAGGTGGTCGCCGGGGCCGTGGCTTCCGGGCTACGCGAGGGTTGTCGACACCGGCTGCACGTCGAGCCCGACGTGCGCCTCGCGTCCGTCGAGGAACCCGCACTCGAGGTGTGCGCGGGGATCCACCTGCTGGTCGCGGGCGGACCGACCCATTTCGGGCGGCTCAGCTGGCGCGTCACGCGGCTGGCGGCCGGGCACGGGCATCCCGCCACCCGTGGCGGCATGCGGGGCTGGCTGCGCCACGTCCCGCCCGGCGACCACCGGCCGGCGGTCTGTTTCGACACCCGCCTCGACCAGGCGACCTGGCTCACCGGCTCGGCAGCCACTGCCATCGGCCGGCGGCTCACCCGGCTGGGATGGGACGTGCGGACCACGGAGAGCTTCTTCGTGACGGGTCTGGACGGTCCCCTGGCAATCGGAGAGAAGGAGCGAGCCCGCCGCTGGGGTGCCACGCTGTGCCGCCAGCTCCCTTCCCCGCCGCCCTGACGCGCCCGGAGTGGCGGACCACGGCCGCAACAGCAGGCCTGCTCGTGCTCAACGGCGAGCGTGGTCGTGCGGACCGAACCAGAACGGTGGCGCGTCGCTGGCTGGGAACGTCTCTTCCGACGCCTCGTCCACCTCGGCGTCGCACGCGCCAGGCTCGGCTGCCGGCTCGGGACCGCCGTCGGGCTGCCGGCGTTCCCCCGGCGGCGGGGATGCGCCAGCGGAGGAGGGTCGCCTGGCGAACTGCTCCACGGGTCCACCCTACCCATCGTCCGGCGCCGCCACAGCAGCCACCGGGTTGCGCTGGTCGCGTCCGCCCGCTTGGCTGGACCCGTGCGCATCGTGATCGCTTCGGACCACGCCGGGTTCCCCCTGAAGGAGGTGCTCGTCGACCACCTCCGCACGGCGGGCCACGACGTCAGGGACCTCGGCACCCACTCCACCGATCCCGTCGACTACCCGCCGCTGTGCGCGGCTGCGGCTCGGGCCGTTGCCCGCGGCGAGGCCGACACCGGGGTGGTGTTGGGAGGCAGCGGTCAAGGGGAGGCGATCGCCGCCAACAAGGTGCACGGCATTCGGGCCGCCCTCTGCCACGACGAGACCACGGCGCGCCTGGCCCGCCAGCACAACGACGCCAACGTGCTGTCCATGGGAGCGCGCCTGGTGGCCCCCACACTGGCGATCATCATCCTCGACGTGTTCCTGCGCACTGCGTTCGAAGGAGGCCGTCACGTCGCCCGCCTCCGGCAGATCGCCGCCATCGAAGCCGAGGAGTGCAGCGGCACCGGCTCGGGTGACGCCACGCGACCGGATCGTCCCAGCGCGGAGACGGGAGGCTGAGCCGCGCCCGCAGCGGTCGATCTTGCACGTACCGTCCCCATGACACCGCTCGCCCGGCGGATGTCCGGGCCGAGCCCGACGGCCGCGCCGTCGGAACCCGACCTCGACCCACCAAAGGGCCTTTGGTCCCTACCGCACCAGCTCCCGCCGGCATAGACAGATGATTCGAGCCACGCACGCGGGCTTCCATCCCCCGAGCCTCGCGAGCGCCCCTCCACACGGCGAGCGTGCCGGTCGCAGGATCGGCACGCTCGCTGCTGTCCTCATCGCTTCCGGCGCCGGCGTCCCCGGGTGCCACGGTGACGGAACGTGACGGGCATGTGACGCACGCCCGCGTGCTTGTTGGTACGGAACCGCTCGATGGGCCCGGCCAGGGCGAAGTCCGTCAGCCGCCCCAGGAGCTCCTCGAAGAGGATCCGGATCTCCAGGCGAGCCAGGTTCGCCCCCAGGCAGAAATGGCTCCGGTAGCCGAAGGCGAGGTGGGGGTTGGGTGCACGCCGGACGTCGAAGCGAAACGGGTCAGCGAACACCGCCTCGTCGCGGTTGGCCGACGCCCACCACACGGTGACCTTGTCCCCTGCCCGGATCCGGGTGTCGCCCACCACCACGTCGCGCGTGGCGGTTCGCCGGTTGTAGAGGGTCGGGCTCGACCACCGCAGGATCTCCTCCACCGCCCCCGGCATGAGCGCAGGATCACCCTGCAACAGCTCGAGCTGGTCGGGGTGCTCGATCAGCGCTGCCAGGCCCAGGGCGATGGCGTTGCGGGTGGTCTCGCTGCCCGCGGCAACCAGGAGGTTGAAGAACATGAGCTGCTCGAGCTCGGTGAGCGGTTGCTCGTCTCCGTCGTCGGCGACGATCGTCGACCGGCAGACGGTGGCGAGCATGTCGTCGCCCCCCTCGCGCCGCTTCCGTGCGCACAGCTCGGCACCGTAGGCCGCGAGACTGGCGGCGGCGCGCTGGGCAGCCTCCGTGTCATGACCCAGGTCACGCTCGGCGTGATCAAGGGTCGCGTTCGACCAGGCCATGAGGTCGTGGCGATCCCCCTCGGGGATCCCGAGCAGCATGGCGGTCGCCTGCAGCGGAAGCTCGACCGCCACGTCGAGCAGGAAGTCACACCCTCCCTGGCCGGCGACGGCCTCCACGATGGCGATGGCCCGCCGCCGTAGCTCGGGCTCGAGCTGCCCCAGTGCCCGGGGCGACACCGCTGGCGTCACCAGCCTCCGGATCCGCTGGTGGCGGGGGTCGTCCATCATGTTCAGCAGGACCCCAGCGGCGGCACCGGCGGGCAGGTCCTGGATGAGGGTGCCGCCACCCGGCGCACCTGGCGCCCGCTCCGACGAGAACGCCTCGGCGTCGGCCACGATCCGCAGGGCATCGGCGTGGCGGCTGACGACCCAGAACCCCACACCGTCTGGTGTGTGGGGCGTTGGCCGGTGCCACCACAGCGGTGCGTGCTGGCGCAATCGCGTGAAGACGTCATGGGGAAAGCCCGCTGCGAACAGGTCCAGATCGGTGAGATCCACCTCCTCCAACCCGACCATGGCACCAGCCGGCGGCGGGGATGGCCGAGCCCCGCGCTCCGCGTCGCCCGGGCCACTGCGCCCGCCGGCGGCCACTGTCCGGCCGGACGGGGTGAGTCCGGACGGGGTGAGTCCGGACGGGGTGAGTCCGGACGGGGTGAGTCCGGACGGGGTGAGTCCGGACGGGGTGGGATCGGTCACAGCGTGGTCGGTGCCCACGCTGCTACTGTAACATCGTTACAGCCGCACCACGGTGGCGGTGGCTGCCGAGCGCCGGGCCGCGTCGAGGACCTCGAGCGCCACACACGCGTCGTCTGCGCTCACCGGGGGTGGCGCGCCGTGGCGCACCATGGCCGCCACCTGCTCGTAGAAGGCGAGCCAGCGCCCACGCTCACTCCGCACCGGCCGGGCACGGCGTCCGTCGCCGTCGCCTTCGACCAGCCGTCCCCAGCGCTCCACGGGAACCTCGCCGAAATCCGCGTCGTCCGGCCACTGCCCTGCCCGCAGCTGGTCCTCCTGCCCGTCGATCTCGTCCACGACGAACGCCCCGCGCCGGCCCAGCACCCGCAGGCGGGGGCCGGGTGACGCGCACAGCAGGCCGGCCCACAGGTGGCTGCGCACGCCCGATGCGTGGTCGACGGCCACGAACACATCGTCGTCGGCCCCGCCGCGACGGCACTCCACCTCGGCGTAGACGGCCCGCGCCGGCCCGAACAGATCGAGTGCCTGGTCGACGAGGTGGACGCCCAGGTCGAGCAGGACACCGCCGCCTCGTTGGGCCGGCTCCCGGTGCCGCCAGGCGGACGGATCGGGGTGAGGCCGCCATCGTTCGATGCGCGACTCGCAGCGCAGGACCTCGCCCAGCTCGCCGAAGCGCACGAGACGCCGGAGCGTGAGGTACTCGGCGTCCCACCGGCGGTTGTGGAACACCGCCACCGAGACGCCCCGCCGACGCGCCCGATCGGCGACAGCACGCGCCTCGGCTGCCGTGGGGGCGAGAGGCTTCTCGACCACCAGTGGGAGTCCGGCGTCGACGACCGCCTCGGCGACCGCCACGTGGCTACCGGTGGTACTGGCCACGACCACCAGGTCGAACCGGTCCCGTTCCCGCACCAGCTCGTGCACCGTTGCCATCACGGACACACCGGGCAGTTCGACGCGGGCCTGCGCCGCCCGGGTGGGATCGGCAGTGACCACCGCGGCGATGTGCATGCCGCTCGTGGCGGCGATGAGGGGCCGGTGGAACATCCGGCCCGCCAGCCCGTAGCCCACGAGCGCCACCCGCACGCCGTCCTCGGGTCTCATGTGTCGCTCCGTGGCGGGACCGGCCCGGTCGACCGTTGCAGTCGCACGCTCACTTCTGCGTCTGGGACCGCCCCCGTCGGGCCACCGAGTCGATGGTGACAGCGGCCAGCAGGACCAAGGCCGTCACGATGTACTGGGAGGCCGCGCTGAGCCCCAAGAGGCCCATGCCGTTGGCGATGGCCGCGATCACGAGCCCGCCCAGCACGCCGTGCAGCGCCTTGCCGCGACCGCCGAACAGGCTCGTCCCGCCGATCACCGCCGCCGCCACCGCGTACAGGACGAGCTGCCCACCATCGAGGCTGGTCGACACCGACCGCAACCGGGACGCGTAGATAATGCCCGCCATGCCGGCAGTGAGCGAAGCCAGCATGAACGCCGCTGTGCGGATCCTGGCCAGGTTCACACCGGCGCGCCGGGCGGCCTCGGCGTTGCCGCCCACGGCGTACACGTACCGCCCGAACCGGGTCTTGCTCAGCAGGAAGGTCCACGCCGACACCACGACCAGCACGATGAGGACCACCCACGGCACCCCGCGCACGGCCGTGAACAGCGTGCCCCGGTTCGAGTTGCAGATCAGGACCACGGCAACCCCCACCGCCGTCACCGTCGCGAGCTTGAGCGTGGTGACGCTGATGGGTGGTGCCACCAGTCCCTGACGGCGACGGCGGACGTCGCGAGCCACGGTGAACGCGGCAAAGGCCCCCACGACCACGACCAGTACCACCCACCCGGCCAGCGGTGTGAGGTTCCCGTTGGCGAAATCGGCGATCACGTTGTTGGGGATGGGGATGGTGCCACCGGGACCGAGGATCATGATCATCACGCCCTGCCACCCGAGCAGCCCGCCCAGCGTGACCACGAACGACGGGAGTCCGAGCCGGGTGATGAGCGTGCCCTGGAAGGTCCCGATGGCCGCCGTGAGCGCCAAGGCAACGACGACCGCTGCCCACCACGGCCAGTTCCTCGGGTACACCACGAGCTCGGCCATCACGACCCCGCCCACGCCGGAGACGAACCCGATGGACAAGTCGATCTCCCCGAGCAGCAGGGCGAACACCTCGCCCATGGCGAGCAGCATCACCACCGCCCCCTGCACGAGCAGGTTGGTGAGGTTGCCAGGCGAGAGGAACTTCGAATTGAGGATCTGGAAGATGACCGCGATCAGTGCCATCCCCGCGATGACCGGCAGCACGCCGGTCTCCCCGCCCCGGATGCGCACGACCCAGCCACGGAGGTACTCGCCCAGGGTGTCGGCCACGATCACGGGGGCGACGGCCAGCTGCGCCTCTGCCGTCAGGACCTCGGGCGCCGCCGTCGGCGCGCCCGGTTCCTCGCCGCCCGGTGCCGGTGGCGATTCGTCGCTCGGCGGCCGCAGCGGCTCCTCCACCTGCGACATCGTTCAGCCCCCCTCCCCTTCGGCTCCGGCGGACACCGGGTGCGCGGCCGGGGACCCCGAGAGCTCTCCGCCTCCGAACCTGCCCGTCGTCATGAGCTCGACCACCTTCTGGCGGTCGAACTCGCCGGCGGGACCCGCGGCCACCATGCGCCCCAGGTGCAGCACGGCCAGGCGGTCCGCCACGGCGAACACGTCGTTGAGGTTGTGCGAGATCACGATGACGCCCACACCCTGGGCGGCGAGGCGTTCGATCAGCTCGAGCACCATGGCCGTCTGCGCCACGCCGAGGGCGGCGGTCGGTTCATCCATGATCACGAGCTTCGAGTTCCACATCACCGCCTTGGCGACGGCCACCGATTGGCGCTGACCGCCCGACAGCGAGGCGACCGGCTGGCGGATCGAGCGCACCGTGGTCACCCCCAGGCTGGCAAGCGTCTCGGCAGCCGCCCGCTCCATGTCGTCCTCGGCCAGCAGCCCCCAGTGCAAGCGCTCCCGTCCGAGGAACATGTTCTGGACGATGTCGAGGTTGTCGCACAGCGCCAGGTCCTGGTAGACGACGTCGATGCCGAGCGCGGCCGCGTCCTTCGGGGTGCGGACGTGCACCTCGCGTCCTTCCCAGAACATGTGGCCGTGTTCGGGGGGGTGGATGCCGGCAATGCACTTGATGAGCACCGACTTGCCGGCGCCGTTGTCGCCGACCAGCGCCGTCACCTGGCCCCGGGGCACGTCGAGGTCGACGTTGATCAGCGCCTGCACCGGCCCGAAGCTCTTGCTCAGGGCCCGAAGCCGGAGCAGGGTGCCGCCCGGTCCCTCCCCCACCGCACATCCCGGGTCGTTCGCCACGGCCACCCTCCCCCTGTCACGGTCAGCTCCCATTCTCCCCCCCCAAGTGGACCCACCGCGGCGCACCACCCGGCCTCGCCCGGTCGAGTACCCAGCACATGACAGGAGCCGGGCCCGGTGCCGCTGCCGCGGCCACCGGCACCCGGCTCCTGTCAGTCACTCGCGTCCGGGCGTCGCCGGGGCGCCGGACCCTGAACGTTGCGCGATTTGGGGAACTCCTACGAGATCCCGTACTGCGTGCAGAGGCTGGCGAAGCTGCCGGAGCACAGATCGCTCGTGCTCACGAACTTGTCCTTCACCACCGTGGCGGCCATGTTCGACGTCGTGACCCAGATCGGTGTGAGCAGCACCGACGGGACCGGCGTGTTGCCCGTGCCGTTGGTGCCGGTGTCGGTGACCGTGCCGTTGACGAGGCCGCTCGGCGGGGTGTCCCCGGCCCGGAGGTACAGCGCCAGGGCCACGGCTGCCTGCGCCTCGAGGTAGATCGGCTTGTACACCGTGCCGCACTGGTAGCCGGCCAGGATGTTCTGCAGTGCCGACACCTGGGCGTCCTGTCCGGTCACCGGGAACTTGTGCGGCGGGATGTTGAGCGTCTTGAGCTGTGAGATGACCGCGGTGGCGGTGGCGTCGTTGGGCATCACAACCGAGTTGATGTTCGGGTGGGCCGTCAGTTGCTGGGTGAATTCCGTCTGAGCGGTGGGCGGGTCCCAGGTGCCTGCTGGCTCGGCGACGTCCACGTACTGTCCTGAGTCGAAGTACGGCTTCAACACGCTCATGTAGCCCTGGTAGAAGAGGGTGGCGTTGTTGTCGGTCGGCGCTCCTCGCATGACCAGGACGTTGGGCTTGGTCACGTTCCAGGCCTTGACGCAGTCGACGAACCCTTGGCCGATCAGCTGGCCAACCTTGACGTTGTCGAAGCTCACGTAGTACTTGCGGCTGCCACCCAGTGTCAGGCGGTCGTAGTCGATCACCGGGACGCCATGAGAAGCGGCATAGGACTCGATCGAGGCTCCCACGCCGGAGTCGATCGGGTCCATGATGAGCACGCTGGCCCCGGCCGTGATGTCCGACTGCGCCAGATTCAGCTTCGTGGCGTCACTGCCCTGGGCGTTGTCGATCTTGAAGTCCGAGGAACTCAGCCCGGCGGTGGTGAGCGCCTTCTGCAGGTACGGGGCATCGAAGGCCGTGTAGCGGGCCGAGGTGGTGGTCTCCGGCAGGATGACGCCGATCAGCCCCTTGCCCTTGGCTGCCAGGCCCTTGAGCTTGGCCATGGCCGAGAAGTCCAGCGTGAAGTCCGAGGTCGCGATGGACGGCACGGCACCTGGCTTGGTCGTCGACGTGGCCGTCGACGAGGTACTGGAGCACGCCCCGAGCACGAGGCCCGTCGCAAGCACGGCGCTCAGGGTGCTCGCCGCCGTCCACCCGATCCGTCTCATGATCCCTCCCTCCGCTCCGGTTCCGGAGCACTCGCGCTCGTCACCACCCGCCCCCCCGGGGAACACCGCGCTCCCCGCGGCGCACCACTGCCTGCGTGTACTACTTGCACGGCGCCATGATCCAGCGTGGTCGAGCGCTGCTTCAGATACAAGGGGTCGAAAGACCCTGAACGGCAATCGTCATGGCATTGTGACAGCGCTGTGTGGGGTGATCACCGCTCTTCGTCGTCAAGTGGCTCGGCAATCGACTGCTCGAACCAGTCGGCCTCCGGCACGTCGTCCGGGCGTGGCCGGCCGGGGCGGGCCGCGACGATCTCGTCGACCTCGACCGGCATGGCCTGCTCCTGGGCATCGGCCTCGGGCCGCTCCGCGTCGCCGGCCACCTCGGTGGCCAGGACGGCCGAGGGGTCGACCACGGCAGCCTCCGCGTCCAGGTGCTGCTCCTGGACGTCGGCCTCCGGAACGGCATCGTGGGGGGTCGTCACCTTCGGTCCTCCTCCATCCGCCTGCACCTGGCGGGCGCCTCTTCGTCGTGTTCTTCGTGCCGAGGTCCTGGTGCCGAGGTCCTGGTGCCGAGGTCCTGGCGCCGAGCGCACGGGCGGTCCGCTCGCACCAGCGAGCCTACGGTCGGCGCGCTCCTCCCACGAGCGCCGCCAGTTCCGCCAGGCGGTTGGCGTAGCCCCACTCGTTGTCGTACCAGCCCATCACCTTGACCAGCCGGCCCCGTGCCATGGTGAGCGGGGCATCGAAGACGCATGACGCCGACGACCCGATGATGTCGGAGGACACGAGCGGCTCCTCGGAATATTCGAGCCGGCCGACGAGCGAGCCGTGGCGCGCCCGCTCGTGGAACACGGCGTTCACGTCCTCTGCGCTCACGTCGACACCGACGTTGGCAACCAGATCCGTGATCGATCCGTCCGCCACCGGCACCCGCAGCGCCAGCGCGTCCAGGCGCCCCTCGAGGCCGGGCAGCACGACCCCGGTGGTGCGGGCCGCACCGGTCGAGGTCGGAACGATGTTGATGGCGGCCGCCCGCGAGCGGCGGGGATCCCTGTGGACGGCGTCGACCAGCCGCTGGTCGCCCGTATAGGCGTGCACCGTGCTCACGAACCCGTCCTCGAGAACGAACGCCTCGTCGAGCACCTTGGCCATCACCGCCAGGCAATTGGTGGTGCACGAGGCGTTCGACACCACGACGTGGCGGGCCGGGTCGAAGGAGTGGTCGTTCACGCCCATCACCAAGGTGGCATCCGCGTTCTTGCACGGGGCGGACACCACGACGCGTGCCGCACCGGCATCCAGGTGCACGGCTGCACGGTCTCGGCTCGTGTACCGCCCGGTGCACTCCACCACGGCGTCGACCCCCAGCTCGCCCCAGGGCAGGGCCTTGGCCTCCGGCTCGGCCAGCATGCGGATGCGGGTCCCCCCCACCACCATGGCCCCGTCGACCACGGTCACCGGTACGTCGTAGCGGCCGTAGACCGAGTCGCGCGACAGCAGCCGGGCGAGCGCCTCCGCGGGAGCCAGGTCGTTGACGGCCACGACCTGGAGGTCGAGCTCAGGACGGCGCGCCGCCCGCAGCAGGGCACGCCCGGTACGCCCGAACCCGTTGATGGCGATCCGTACCGGCATGGCGCACTCCCTTCGACCTCGACGTCCCCGCTGGCGGATCCCGGCTGCCAGCACCCGGCGCCACCGGTTCGTGCCCGACCAGCCGCGGCCCTTTTCGCAGCCACGGGCACCACGACCATCGGCAGCTACCGCCTTCTTCATCAATGATGATCGCTTCACCAATGATGATCGGCCACCGGGGCCAGCGGTAGGGCCGATCGGCCCCCACCTCGGAGGCGGCCCAGGGGACCGGAGGGGTCAGGGACCAAGGTCACTTCCGTCCACCGGTCGGCGGTGATGTGCACAGGGATCCTGTGGACAGCCATGGGTATGGGTGCGGGTACCGGCTGGTGGACAGCCATGGGTACCGGCTGGCATTCGGGGCATTCGGGAAGGAGGAATGGCGGGGCGCTCCGGGCGCGCCACCTCGACAGAAGGAGACGGATGGCCAGGGGACCTTCGTCCCTGTTTCCGGCACCGCCGGTGGGCGACGCTTGTTGTGGCTGATCAGCGACGTGGTCGGCGGTCCACGTGGCGCGTGGAGGAGGTGGTCGCCATGGTGCGGTCGAGAACCACCAGGTTGGCCGTGTGGATGATCGCGGGTGTCGGTGGCGCCATCGTGATGCTTCGGCATCCTCCGACCCAGCGGCTGGTACGTCGGGTCGTTCGCCGGATCGCCCGCCTCGCCCGCTACGAGGCGGGCCGCTTGGACGGCCTGCGTTACCGCATGGCCGGCCGGCACCCTGACGAGAGCGCGAGCGGTCCCGTGCTGGCGGACCGGGTCCGCTCCACGCTTGGCCCGCTCGAACACCGCCTCGACCTGCCCCGCGTCCACGTGATGGCCGAGGGCCACGACATCCTCCTGCACGGCGACGTCGAGCGACCTGATCAGATCGACACCATCGTCCACGCCGTGCAGGGGGTGCCGGGAGTGCGGAGGGTGCACTCCCACCTGCAGGTCGGTCTCCTGCCCTCAGAAACGAGGCCGTCGTCGGGCGCTGCCCACCAGCCGCCGTCTCGGGCACTGTCGATGGTGCTGGACGCCGCGCATGCCGCTGGCGTCCCAGCCGGGGGGGAGCGGGCCGCTGTCCGTGCCGTCCTGTCGAATTTCGTGTCGGTCCTGCCGGCAGGGGAGCGTCGCCACTTCCTGGCCCATCTCCCGGCCGACCTGCGGGTGCTGGCCGACGAGCCACGGCCCAAGGTGCACCGCCACCGCGCCATCCGGACCCTCGATGACCTGGTCGATGCGGCGCAGTTGCCGAGTGCCGATCAGCAGCGGGCCGACGAGATCGCCGAGGCAGTGCTCGGTGCCTTGCGGGAGGTGGCGTCAGACGAGGCACTGGGCGTCGCCGCTGTCCTCCCGGGACCGCTGCGAGAAGCGTGGAAGACGGCGCCGTAGGTGCCTGCACGGAACCCCATGTCAGGCGAGCGTTCCACGACCTTCGAGGCGCGGTGAACGGATCGTGGACTTCCGCCTCTGTCGCATCCCATGGTACGACTGCAGGATGACCCCATGATCAGAGGGATCATGGCCCGAGGCGAGGTGGCAGCCGTGCGGGGCGAGCTCATCGCCGAGTGCGCGGCGTTCCTCCAGGGGCAGATGGCGAGCCGGTTGGAGCATGCGTCGATGGTGGTGCCAGCATGGGCCTGGATCAACGCCCTCGCCCACGGTGACGAGGCGATGGTGGCGGCGATGGCGGCGGGCGCCAGCCCGACCAGGGCGATTCCCCACCGAAGCTGGCACACCGCTGTTTCCTACCTGGCGACCGAAATCGGCGTCGTCCAGGCCGAGACGGGGGCCAGCCTGCACGACGTCCAGCGTGCGTGCCTGGTGCCGGTGGAATTCGCGTTGTTCCCCCTGTCGCTGCTGGCGAGCTTGGACCCTGCACCGGTGGTTGCCGAGGTGGTGCGCAGGCTCGACGAGTTCCGCGCTCGGCGCATCCAGGAACGGCGCGCCGCCGAACGGGTGAGGCGCCAGGCCCACCGTTGCACGGCCGGTGTCGCCGTCGGCGCCCCGCTGTGACGTGGCGCGGCGAGACGTGGCCGAGGGCCGACCAGCACGGCACGCCACGTCTGGCGGAACGATCAGCCAGTGTGGTGGGCCAGGAACTCGAGGATCCGGATGTGCTTTTCCGTGTCGAGCGCCATGATCTCGACGACGAGCGGCCACAGGGTCGTGTCCTCGTAGTCCCGAAGGCGCTTGCGCAACCGGTGGAGTTCGCGGCGGTCCCGCCGCTCGGTGGCCAGGAGCGCGCGCGTGAGCTCGTGCACGTTCCCGTTGCGCGGCGTGGTCCCGAACAGGCTGGGGACCGACGGTACCGGAGCTCGCCGCAACGAGCCCCAGGCCACCGCGTTGGCCAGCTCCGCGAGCAGGCGGTGATGGCGGCGCTCGTCGTCCAGGATGAGCGCTACCAGGTAGCCCACGATCGATCCGTCGCTGACCGATGCCCGATCGACGACGTCTTGGTACCGGCGGAGCACCTCAGCCTCGTCCCGTCCGTGCTTGACGAGCAGTTCGACCAGCTCCCGGGTCTCTGGGCTCGCGCCGGTACTGCGCACCCCTTCGAGAGCTTCGGCAAAGGCCGACTCGAACCCCGAGTCGCTGTCCACAGAAGGCATGTTCATGGACGTATCGTCGTCCGGTCACGGGCACGGCACTAGAGCCGAAGGTCCCGGCAACGCCAGCCGCCGCGTCCGACGGCTCAGGCCGCGCTGGCGCCCAGCGTGCGGGCCGTGGGCGACCGCTCCACCGAGTGCGGGTCGGGGTAGGTGCGAAACACGCGGTCCGCCAGGTGCATCGTCACCCCGAACCAGTAGCGCTCATTGCGGAAGTGGTGGTTGCGATGGGCGCGCCAGATGGCGCGGTACACGCTGTGGCGTGGCCGGTACGCCGAATGGATCAGGTAGTGGGTCCACTCGTAGACGAGGGCCATGCCGAAGGCGCCGATCGTGCCGGAGACGCCTCGCGCCAGGCCCACCAGCCCCTGGGCCGCCGCCAGGGGCAGGATCGCCAGGGCTGCCGTTCCCACGAGCAACCCGCTCAGGGCGGGCAACGGGATGAACACCAGGGCCAGGTTCCTGGGATCCGCGTGGTGAGCCCGATGTGCGCGCGCCACCATCGGATCCAACCGCCAGCCCAGGAGGACACGGGGCCTGAAGTGCAAGACGAAGACGTGGATCACCCACTCCGTGAACGGCTGGAGCGCCACCACGGCGGCGGGTGGAATCAGGTCCCACCACCCGGGATGCCCCAGGGCGACCCGCAGCGACACGGCGCCACCCAGCGCGGCAGCGAGGATCCGGGGCGAAGGCTGTGCTGCGAAGGTGCGCAGGGCGCGACGCAGGTCCGAGGCGGCGTTTCGCGGCGGCACGGCAGCCGAGGGTAGCCGGGCCTCGGGCCCAAGGTCCGGGGGCTCCGTCCTTGTCATTGCGATCCTTGTCATTGCGAACCTTGTCATTGCGAGATCTCGAGCCGAACGACAGGGATGGGACGTGTCGTCCGGGCACGGTACGTCTCGTAGCGGTTGCGGTTGTTGTCGTTGGCGAGCTGCCACAACCGGTCGTAGGCGCTGTCGCCGGGTTGGATGATGCTGGCAATCACACGATGGCGGCGCCGTCCCAGCCACACCTCGGCGACCGGGTGCTCCTGCAGGTTCAGCAACCACGCCGGCGGATGTGCCCCACCGTAATTGGAGGCGACGAGCACCGGTGTGCCCCCGTCCCACGCGTAGGAGACCGTGGCCGCCCGCCGCAGGCCGGTACGCCGACCCGTCGTGATCAGCATCAGCGTGCGAGCCGGTGGTGCCAATCGGTGACCAAGCCAGCCCCGACTGGTGAGATACAGCCAGCGGTGGAACCTGACGTAGACGCGGTCGACGGCCACGACGGCACGCTCGAGCGGCACGGGCAGCAGCATACGGTGGCGACCGAGCACCCGTCGGTTGTGTGGAGGCGTGGGTGGCCTGCGTCGGGCTGCGCCAGTGGTGCTCAGGCCGCCCGATCCGCAGCCGGCGGTCCCGGTGCCAGCTCCAGCACTGCTGGCCGGAGCTTGTGGACAGCACGGTGCTCGATGATGCGCGATTTGATTTCGGCCACGCCGTCGTGGTCCTCGTCGAGGATGCGCGCCGATGCTTCGAGGTCGAGGCGGACTCGGCGAACTCCAGCGCCATGGTGGGCACCATGCCCGGCCGGACCACCCCGAGGGCAGCGGTAGCAGGGGCAGCAGCGAGGTCTGGGTGTCGTTGGCCATGGTTCCTCCCGCCGGCACGGCGGCGCGCCCGGGGACGGTCACAGCACTCCCACAGCGACGTCATCGCCGCCACACAGCTCGCGGTGGTGGCCTGACAGCGATGGCACACCACCGCCCCCGTAAGCCAGGGGCCCCATGGTGAGCGGTCCAGCAGCCACGGGTCGGTCGGGTCCGTGCCGGGCCCCGGTAGACGAGCAGGGTTCTAACGCTGCCTTTCCCGTTCCTTTACCAGTGGGCAGGGAGGATGGACGGAGGCCGTGGGCCACGGCGCGACCCGCCGGCACCGGCGCACGAGCACGGTGGGGCCACGACCACAACCACCAGGACGAACGATGGAGGACACCATGGCAATCCGCCCGGCTGCCACCCCGAGCAGCGATCCGCGGCTCGAGGCGTTCTTCCGCGTGCGGCGCGTATCGCGCTGGCTGACAGCGGGATCCGTCGCCGCAGCCGCCGCCCTGGTGGGCGTCGTCGCCACGGAGCTCCCCGGTCGCGCCAGCACGGGAACCGCCACCGGGACCACGGCTGGCGCGTCGGGTGCGTCGGGCGCCGTCGCCTCGGGGACGGGACCGACGTCGACTGCTACGTCCTCGGCAGGCACGGCAACCTCGGGTGCCCAGCGCTCGAGCGGCCAGAGCACCGCCAGCTCGCCCGCCAGTGCGCCGGCGCTCGCACCGCCGACCACGGCCCCCATGGTCACCCGCCGCACCCCGGTCGTGGTGTCGGGCGGCACGGGGTGGTGAGCTGATGCCCACAGCTGTCGGCGCGTCGGTCGTGGCCGCGACGTCCTCGCAGCTGCTGTGGTACCTGACGCGTGCCACGGGCACGGTGGCCCTCGTGCTGCTGACCGCCACCGTGGTGCTCGGCATCGTGACCTCGGTGCGGTACCGGAGCCCGAGCTGGCCCGGTTTCGCCCTGGTCGAGCTCCACCGCCGCGTGTCGCTGCTCACCGTCGTGTTCCTGGGCATCCACGTCGTGACCACCGTCGCCGACTCCTTCGCACCCATCGGCTGGGTGTCGGTCGTGGTCCCGTTCAGCTCCCCGTACCGGCGCCTGTGGCTCGGGCTGGGCACGATCGCGCTGGACCTGCTGCTGGCGGTGGCGATCTCGAGCCTGCTGCGGACGCGCCTCGATCCGCGACTGTGGCGCAGCCTGCACTGGCTCGCCTACGCCAGCTGGCCCGTGGCCGTCTTCCACGCGATGGGCACCGGGACCGACCCCCACCTCACCTGGATGACCGCGCTGGTCGCGGCGTGCGTCCTCGCCGTCGCTGGTACCGGGGTGTGGCGCCTGGCTCACGGCTGGCCGTCGCGCGCCGGCCTGCGCCTCGTGCTCGGCACCACGGGAGGGCTGATCGCGCTGGTGGGCACCGTGTGGGCCGCCACCGGCCCGCTGCGTCCGGGTTGGGCGGCGCGCGCCGGTACGCCACCGTCGCTGCTCGGTGCACAGGCGGCGTCCACCCGCGCCGCCCCGGCTGCCGGAGCGGTGCCGTCGAGCGGAGCGGCGCCGGGTGGCACAACCGCTGCCGGTGCCGACCATGCCGCCGGCAGCGGCACGGGGGCGTCCGGGAGTGGAGCCGCAGACGGCGGCACCGGGACCTCGGCGGGGACGACCGGTGGCCTCCCCGCTGCCCCGTTCAGCGCGCAGCTGTCGGGGACCATTGCCGAGCGCTCGCTCGACGACGGGCTCGTCGACGTCCTCATCGATGCTCGCACCAGCGGCGGGGCCACGGGACAGCTGCACATCAGCCTGGTGGGCCAGCCCTCGGGCGGTGGGGTCGCCCTGGCGCGTGGGCGAGGTACCTTCGGACCGCCGTCGGCACCCGCGCAATTCTCCGGCGTCGTCACCGCACTGTCCGGTGACGTCGTCGAGCTGGTGCTCCAAGACGCCGGCGGCACCACCGTGCAGCTCACGGTGCAACTCGCCATCAACGGCGGAGAGGTCACCGGGCAGCTCGACGCCCAGCCGGCCAGCACGAGCACGGGAGGCGCACCGTACGGGGAGGGGACCGGTGAAGACGGCTGATGCACCACTGCGCTCCCGCCCGCCGGTGACCGACCTCCCGGCCGGACCGACCCGCCTGCTGGCCGGCTGGTACCGCTCCGGCGGGCGAGCCGACCTGCACGCCCATCTCGCCGTCCACGGACCACTCGACCTGCCGCCCCGGCCCGACCCCCGGTTCGGGCAGTGGCTGGCGGACGCCGTGCACCGAGCCGGGCTCACCGGTCGTGGCGGCGCCGGGTTCCCCACAGCCCGCAAGCTCGCGGCGGCAGCCGGCTGGCGCCGGCCCCTGCTGGTGGTCAACGCCATGGAGGGCGAGCCCGCCAGCGCCAAGGACCGAGCGTTGTTGTCGTGCGCACCGCACCTGGTCCTCGACGGCGCCGAGGCCACCGCCTTGGCCATCGGGGCAACCGAGCTGCTGGTGTGCGTGGCAGCGGAGCACCGGGACGTGGCGGCGCGGCTGCGGACCGCCCTGGCCGAGCGAGTCGGACGTGGCCTCGTGCGCGTGGCGATCGACGTGGCGCAGCCTCCCGGCACCTTCGTGGCGGGCGAGGAGTCCGCGCTGGTCCGCTGGGTCGGCGGGGGACCCGCGCTGCCCACGTTTCGTCCCGCCAAGGGCGCCCCCCTGCGCGTGGGCCGGCGACCGGCGCTGGTACAGAACGCCGAGACCATGGCCCACGTGGGGCTCATCGCCCGCTACGGGCCGGAGTGGTTCCGCGCCGAGGGGCTGCCCGAGGCGCCGGGGACGACCCTCATCACCCTGACCGGGGCGCTCACACGACCTGGGGTCCACGAGATCGCCCTCGGGACGCCCCTGCGCGCCATCGTGGCGCTGGGGGCACCGGCCGAGGTCGGGGCGGTGCTGCTCGGCGGCTACGGCGGGACGTGGCTGGCGGCCGAGCACCTCGACGTCGCCTACTCGCCGCCGTCGCTGGGCACCCTGGGAGCCACGGTCGGGGCCGGGGTGGTCGGCGTCCTGCCCGCAGCCGCGTGCGGCATCGCCGAGACGGCCCGCCTGGCCACCTTCCTGGCCGAGGAGAGTGCCGGTCAGTGCGGACCTTGCGTGCACGGCCTGCCTGCGGTGGCCGAGGATCTCGACCGCCTGGCACGGGGCGTGGGCGACCGGGCCACCTTCGACCGGCTCCGGCGACGGCTGCAGGCGGTGACCGGACGGGGCGCGTGCGGGCACCCTGATGGCGCCGCCCGCATGGTCAAAAGCGCGCTGTCGACCTTCGCAACCGATCTCGCCGCCCACCTGCAGCAGCGTCCGTGTGCCGGCCGGGGACACCCGCCCGTCATGCCGCTGCCGCGACCTGGGTGGAGCCGGCCATGAGCGAACGGCTGCGCGTCGACCCGGTACGCTGCGACGCCTTCGGCTACTGCGCCGAGCTGCTACCCGAGCTCGTGACGCTGGACGAGTGGGGCTATCCCATCCTCGACGGCGCGCCGGTCCCGGCTGGCCTGGTCGAACTGGCGAGGCTGGCCGTTCGCCAGTGCCCGCGGCGAGCGCTGTTCCTCGAACAGGTGCCCGACCCGGCCCCACCACGCGCCATGCGCCGACCCCGCGCCCCGCGTGTCACGACTGCCCGTCACGCTGGGCCAACGCGTCGCTGAGGCGCCGCACCTCGGCCTGGAGGCGGGCGAGCTCCTCCTGCAGCGCCAGCACCCGCTTGACGCCTGCCAGGTTGAGGCCGTCACCGGTCAGCTCGGCGATCCGGCGCAGCCGTTCCACGTCGTGCGCGCTGTAGCGCCGGGTGCCCCCCGGGCTGCGCTCGGGGTCGACCAGGCCCTCGCGCTCGTAGACGCGCAAGGTCTGCGGATGCAAGCCCGCGAGCTCCGCCGCCACCGAGATGGCGAACACCGCACGCCGGGCATCGGGCCACCGCGCTGTCGCCGCCGGGGCTCCTCCGTCGACCTCCCTCGTCACCTCCTGGACCTCCCTCGTCACCTGTGGGACCGAACCGAGCCGCCGTCGGCCACCTCCGGCCCTGCCGTACCCGCCGGGCCGTGCCGCCCAGTGCCGTCCCGGCGGCGCCACGGCCTCCGGGGTCTGCCCGTCCCCGCCGCGGCCGCAGCGCGGCGGTCCGCCAGAACTCACATGCTCGATTGGGAATATCTAAGTGGCTATTGACAGATTTACTGGATGATTCGTATCATATCATTTAGGTAATGGGATTGAGATCAGGTGGAGGGAAGCACCACACGGGTCCGTCGACGGCGGCGGTGGGCGGGACCGAGGTCGGGCGCTCCTGGTCCGGCACGATCGGCCGCACCGAGCGAGTCGGCGGACACACGAGTCGAAAGGAGGGAACAACGATGTTGATGCGGACCGATCCCTTCCGGGAGCTCGACCGGCTCACCCAGCAGGTCTTCGGTGCCGTCGGCCGGTCCGTGGCCATGCCGATGGACGCTTACCGCAAGGGCAACGAGTTCTACGTCCACTTCGACCTGCCCGGCGTCGACCCCGACTCCATCGACCTGACCGTGGAGCGTGACGTGCTCACCGTGAAGGCGGAGCGGCCGGCGGTGCACGACGACGAGACCGAGCTGATCGTGAGCGAGCGTCCTGCGGGCAGCTTCACCCGTCAGCTGTTCCTGGGCGAGATCCTCGACACCGAGCACATCGAGGCCGACTACCACGCCGGCGTGCTCACCTTGCGCATCCCCGTGCACGAAGCGGCCAAGCCCCGCAAGGTGGCCATCGCCTCGAGCGACGGCGTCCGCCAGCTGGCGGCCGCGTCGTGACCTGAAGGAGGTTGTGGCCGCACCCGTCCCGGCGCGTCGGGCCTGCGTGCTGACGCGCCGGGACCGTCACCGGCCGGCTGCCATCCTCGAGTCGGGCACGCGCGTCGCGGCGGCAGCTGGCAGCCCGTCGACATAAGTGATCCAGTGGGTGCGTACGGCGGGGACCCGTGCGCCGGGCAGCACGATTCCGACGAGATTGAGTGGGTCTGCGGCACTGAGGGTCACCTGCTCACCTGTCAGAGGCGTGTGCCGGACGCGGCGCAGCTCGTCGACGGCCTCGGGCAACGCATACTGCTCCCCGACGCAACCCGTCACGAAGCGACCCCCGCGCACCACGCCACGGGCCTCGAAGCGGCGCAATGCCCACAGGACCTGCCGCCACGGTACCGCCATCGATTCGCGTGCCACCAGGTCCCAGAACACCACGCCCCAGCGCGCCAGCAGCTGGGTGGCCACCGCTTCGGCGAGATCGTGAAGATCGCGCTCGTCCCCGTGACGCTTACGACCGGCCTCGCCCGGGACAAGACCCGGGCCCGATGCGGCACGTGCCGCCACGTCGCCGAGCAGTGACCAGCGGCCCTCGCCGCCGTCGCGCCAACCGGTCGTCCGGCGACCAGCACGGCGCCCCACCGAGGAACGACGCGCGGCACGGTGGTGACGCTGCCAGCGCTCGCGGGCCGACAGGAGCGAGCGGACCGCGTGGAACCCATCGGCGGTCACAAGCCCCCGTGCCACCAGATCCCACAGGCCGGCCTCCACCTCCTCAGGCAGGCGGCCCGTCAGGGCACGCAGCTCGGTGTGGAAGAGGGCGCCGTGCCGGCGAAGTGCCTCGAGGATGTCGCGGGCAGCGCCGTGGGCCGGTTCGACAGGCGATGCGTCACCCCGCACGGCTCGCACAAGCCACGCCACGTCTCCCCGTCGGGCGAAGGTCAGGGGCGTGGCGCGCGACGGCGTGGCCGCGCCCCGGCGCTGGCTGGGATCGCCCTCGGCTGGCCGCAGCGAGAGGCGGGCCCACACCAGCTCGCCCGCCATGCACAGGTCCTCGAGCCAGCGATGCTGGTATCCCTCGACCCGGGCAGGCAGCACCGCGTCCTCCCACGCCCCCGCGGGCACCTCGAAGCCCTGCAGCTGCTGCACGCTGGCCAGCACTCCGCCACGGCCAAGGCGCTGGGTGCCCGGGGCGACGTGCTGCCACCGCAGCAGGAAGCGCACGAAGTCCCGAGCGGGCACGGGCGCGATCTCGGCGCGCCGGCGGTGGCGGGTGTCGGCGTGGATGCGGGCGAGCAGGTGCCGGGCGCACCATTGCTCGGCATCGATGCCGGGATCGAAGCGGCCGCGCACGGCGAAGCCTTCGGCCTCGAGACGGGCAAGGCCCACGGCCAGGCGTGACGCGGGCAGGGCGCAGTCGTCGGCCAGTTCGTCGACCGTGGTCGGCCCGGCCACCTCGAGCCGGCCCCTGACGGCTTCGGCAACCGCAGTATCGGCATCGGGGGCCGGGCTCGTGGCCAGGGATGCCGGGAGCAGGGGTGCAGGCGCCATCGTGGTGCCAGGGAACAGTGCGTGGGCCCACTGCTGGCGTTCGGCTGCGCACCACAGGCCCTCCTCCGGCGTGCCGGGGCCGACGAGCACACCCGCTCGCCCACTGCGGACGAGCGCATCGAACCACGGTTGCCAGGCCGGCTGAGGCCGTGCCACCACCAAGGACAGGAGCAGGTCGTGGAGCTCCTCGGCCTCGCGGGGCTGGGGCCGGACCTGCTGGCGCACGCGCGCCACCGAGGCGGCATCGACGGTTCCCGTCAGCCTGCCGAGATCGTCGGCGAGGGGAAGGCCACGACGCGTGGGCGCGGCCCGAGTCCGACGCTCCTCGAGGGGCGCGTCGTCGAGGAAGGTAAAGGGCCGGCCGTTGAGGATCTCGTGGGCCAGCACCGAGGGCTCGGGCACCTCGGCGAAATGGAGCCGGATGGCACCCGTCTCCATCGCTCGCACCACCTCGACCAGGCCGTCAACGTCCATCGCCTCATGGAGGCAGTCGTGCATGGTCTGGCGCACCAGCACGTGATCGGGCACGGGGATGGGACCCGCGGGCATGTTGTCCTGGCAGGCGGCGAGGGCGGGAAAGACGGCGGCGAGCACGTCGTCCGCCTCCATGCGCTGGACGGGCAGCGGGGTGCGCCTCCCACCGCGCGTGCGGGGCACGGCCAAAGCACGCGTCAGGTTCCACCGCCAGCGTGCCCTGAACAGGGGCGAGGCGAGCACCGCCTGCGACATGGCGCCGACCACGGCGTGCGATGGCAGGAGCTTTGGGGCCCGTGCCAACGGGAAGCTGTGCTGGGGACCGAGCGAGAGCACGACCGCGTCGTCGGTGGCCGCTGCCTGCAACTCGAAGTCGAAGGTGGCGCAGAACCGCTTGCGCAACGCCAGGCCCAGGGCGCGGGTGATGCGCCCACCGAACGGCGCATGGACCACCAGCTGCATGCCGCCGGCATCATCGAAGAACCGCTCGAAGACGACGTCGCGCTGGGTGGGCAACACGCCGAGCACGGCGCGCCCGGCAGCCAGGTAGGTCACGAGCTGCATGGCGACGTCGTGTCCCACCCCGCAGCGCCGCTGCACCTCTGCCGCTACCACGTGGTGTGCTGCACCCTGCCCCAGCAAGTCGTCGACCACGGCGCGCAGCTCGGCAACCGCGGCCGACAACTCGTCGGTCCGGCTGGGCGCCTCGCCGATCCAGAAGGGAATGGTCGGCTGGGCGCCGTCGGCGTCGACCACCCGGACCGTTCCCTGCTCCACCCGACGGATCCGCCAGGCGTGCGTACCGAGCAGGAAGACGTCCCCTGCCATCGACTCGATGGCGAAATCCTCGTTGACGGTGCCGACGAGCACGTCCTCGGGATCGAGGACGACCCGGTAGTCCCCCACGTCAGGGATGGCCCCGCCGCTGGTGAGCGCCACCAGGCGGGCAGCACGGCGGGGACGGAGCTTGCGGTGCACCTGGTCCCGGTGCAGGTACGCCAGACGCGTGCCCCTGCCCGTGGGGATGCCATCGGAGGCCAACGCCACGACGGCGTCGAAATCGGCTCGCTCGAGCGACGCGTACGGCGCGGCGCGGCGCACGAGGGCGAAGAGCTCGTCCTCCCCCACCTCGCCGGCGGCGGCGACCTCGGCGACCACCTGCTGGACGAGGATGTCCAGTGGCGCCACCGGCGGGTGGATCTCGTCGAGCAGGCCGGCACGCACTGCGGCGAACAGCGCCGCGCACTCGACGAGCTCGTCACGAGTCAGGGGGAACACGACCCCTTCGGGCACCCCGTGGCGGCTGTGGTTCGATCGCCCGACCCGCTGCAAGAACGTGGCGATGCTGCGAGGCGAGCCCACCTGGCACACGAGCTCGACGGGGCCGACGTCGATGCCCAGCTCGAGCGACGCCGTGGCCACCAGGGCACGCAGCTCCCCCGCCCGCAGCCGTTGCTCCACGCGCAGCCGTCGGTCCCGAGACAGGCTGCCGTGGTGTGCGGCGACCTGATCGGGCCCGAGCTGCTCACCGAGCAGGTGGGCCAGACGTTCCGCCATCCGGCGGGTGTTGACGAACACCAGGGTCGTTCGGTGGGCCCGGACGTGGGCGGCGATCCGGTCGACCACCTCGCCGAATTGTTCGGTGGACGCCACCGCGGCCAGCTCGGACCCGGGAAGCTCGAGGGCGAGGCAAAGGTGCCGGGCGTGCCCGCAGTCCACCACCCTGGTGGGCCGGCCCGGCCCGGTCCCGCTCAGCAACCGGGCGGTGGCATCGAGGGGTCGCTGGGTGGCCGACAGTCCGATGCGCTGAGGCCTCGGTCCCCCCTGCAGGGCATCGAGCCGCTCGAGCGTGAGCGCCAGGTGCGCGCCTCGCTTGTCGCGCGCCAGGGCGTGGATCTCGTCCACGACGACGGTATCGACCTGCCGCAGCACGGCCCGGGTGCGCTGGGCCGTCACCAGCAAGTAGAGACTCTCGGGGGTGGTCACCAGGAAGGTCGGGGGTGAACCGACCATGGCGGCCCGGGCCGAGGCAGTCGTGTCGCCCGTGCGTACGGCCACGCTGAGTGGGGGAGGCACCATGCCCAGCTCGGCCGCCACCTCGCCGATCTCGGCCAGCGGCCGCTGGAGGTTCCGGTCGACATCGACCGCCAACGCCTTGAGGGGCGACACGTAGACGACACGGGTGCCGGAAACCTCCTGGCCTGCCGCGTGTGCCCGGTAGAGGGCGTCGATCGCCACCAGGAAGGCTGCGAGCGTCTTGCCCGAGCCGGTCGGCGCCGCGATGAGCGCGTCGTCCCCGGCCCGGATGGCGGGCCAGCCCTGCGCCTGGGCCGGCGTGGGTCCCTCGGGGAAGCGGCGTCGGAACCAGGTGGCCACCGCGGGGTGGAAGCCCTCGAGCGGCGTGCCGGCCATGGGCCCCATTCCAGCACGAGGCTGCGACACGCCTGGCCCCATCCACGTAGCGTACGGGTCATGGACGTCTACGAAGCGCTCTACACGACGCGCGCCATGCGGCGGGTGCGCCCCGACCCCGTACCCCTCGAGGTCCAGGCCCGCATCCTCGACGCCGCCATTCGGGCCCCGAGCGGGGGCAATGCGCAGAACTGGCACTTCCTGCTCGTGGACGATCCCGCCGTCAAGGCGCGCTTGGGCCCCCTCTACCGCGACAGCATCGACCGCCTGTGGAGGACCGTGTACGCCCAGCAGCTGGCGGAGGCCGCCCGCGAGCCGGAGCGCCCCGAGAGCGTCCAGATCCTCAAGGTGCAGCGTTCGGCCCAGCATCTCGCCGACCACTTCGAGCAGGTGCCGCTGTTCCTGTTCGGCTTCGTCCGCGGCGACCCGACCGGAGGTTCGATCTTCCCCGCCGTCTGGAGCGCGCAGCTCGCGGCACGAGCCGAAGGGGTGGGCAGCGCGCTCACCGTCGTCCTGGGCGTCTTCCACGGCGAGGAGGCCAATGCCATCCTGGGCGTGCCGGCGGACGCCGGGTGGCACATGGCGTGCTGCGTCTCGTTCGGCTACCCCACCGGACGCTGGGGCGTGGCCCCGCGCCGACCCGTCCACGAGGTCTCCTCGCGCAACCGGTGGGGCGACCCCGTGGGCTTCACGGTCCCCGAGCCGCTCTGGCCCCCGGCGCAGCGATGAGGTGCAGCGCCGGCATCCTCTTGTATCGCCTGGGGCATCCAGAGGGCATCGAGGTGCTTCTCGTCCACCCCGGTGGTCCGCTGTGGGCCCGGCGCGACGACGGGGCCTGGTCGATCCCGAAGGGCGAGATCGACCGTGACGGCGACGACCCGCTGGCCGTGGCACAACGCGAGTTCGCCGAGGAGCTGGGCACGCCACCCCCCGCTGGGACCATGATCGAGCTGGGCGAGGTGCGTCAGGCAGGCGGCAAGCGCGTCGTGGCGTGGGCGCTGGCCGGTGATCTCGACCCGGCGAGCATCACGAGCAACACCTTCGAGATGCCCTGGCCGCCGGGCTCGGGGCGCCGGCAGGTGTTCCCCGAGGTCGACCGGGCAGCGTGGTTCGACCTGGCCACGGCGCGTCGGCGCATCGTGGCAGGCCAGGTTCCCCTCCTCGACCGCTTGGTGGCCGCCCTCGACCATCAAGAGGGCTGACGCCCGTGGGTACGCGTGGGTAGACGCCGATCACCGCTGCGGCGAGCGCGTGCCGTTGGGCCGGACCGGGCGTCGGTCAGGACATGCCGCGTGGGTCGCCGCCGGTGCGCCGCGACCGGGGCGGGTCAGGCGACGACGCCCGGTCCCCCGCCGGCAGCCTCGACGGGCAACCCGGACGCCACCCACCGCTGCATGCCTCCCGCGAGGTTGGCGGCGTCGTAGCCGGCCGCCACCAGTGCCTGGGCCGCCAGCTGCGACCGCTGTCCCGAACGGCACACCACGACAATGGCCCGGTCGCTTGGGAGCACCTCGTGACGGACGGTGAGCTCGCCCAACGGAACGTGCAACGCCATCGGGGCGTGACCTGCGTGCCACTCGTGGTGCTCACGCACGTCGAGAAGCAGGGCCTGGTCGCTGAGCACCAGCGCGTGGGCCTCCGTCGCCTCGACCTGCGCCACCGTCGGATGGTGCTGCGCTGTCATGGGCCGACCTCCTGCCGATCAGCTCTCACGGTATCGTGCGCCCATCGGGTCCATGTCACCGTGGCAGGGCTGCCGGGACGCCGGCCAGACGCGACGCCCCGGTGGGTGGCGTCGCCGGTCCGGTTGTCGGCGACGGGCCTGACGGTGTCCGCCCCGGTCATTGCCTACCGGGGGAGCTTCGTCTTCCCCCTCGACCCCGATGCGCTGTGGTCGGCCCTCGAACAGACGGACCACTTCGAGCGCTGGTGGGGGTGGCTGAGCGAGTTTCGCCTCGACGGCGAGGGCCTGTGCGACGGTGCCGTCCTGCACGGGGTGGTCTCACCCCCGGTGCCCTACCGCATGCGCGTCCGGGTGCAGCTCGTGACGTGCCGGCGGCCCGAGCGGGTCGACGCCGTGGTGACCGGGGACCTGCGGGGAGAGGGTTCGCTCCGTCTTCGCCCGGAGGGACCAGGTACGGTGGCGGACGTCGCGTGGCAGGTGGAGATGATGCAGCGCCCCATGCGCCTCGCCAGCCGCGTGGCACACCCGCTGCTGCAATGGGGCCACGACCGAGTGGTGGAGATGACCGTGAGCGGCTTCCGCCGCCACCTGGCGCGGGCCGGTCCCCCACCGCCGCCGCCGGGCTCCGGACTCAGGTGAGGCGGGCGACGGCCAGCGCTGCGGCCAGCAGGGTCACGGCCCATGCACTGGCCCGCAGCGCCCGTTCGATGGGCTGGAGGACGAGCTGTTCGTCGAAGGAGCGGACCCGTCCGTCGCGCATGGTCATCGTCCCGCCCATCCGGTAGACCGATCGGCGCACGGTGCGCGCCGGGGTGCTCAGGCTGCGCTGCGCCGCCGACAACGCGATGGCGCCAGCAGCAGCGAGCACGGGTGCCAGGCGCAGCGTGCCGGCCTGGGCCACGTACCCGGTGAGCACCGGGAACCCGCCCCACGACGCGGCGAACCCGAGGTCGGTGTGGATCACGCCCCCGAACAGCTCGGCGTCGTAGGCGACCACGAGGAGCGGGCCGACCACGATGAACGGGACGAGCACCCAGCCGACCTGCAACACCCCGGCGATGCCCAGGCCCACTGCACCGACCAGGCCGAGCACCACGGCTACCGCCAGCGCGGGCGCGGGCAGCGTGGTCTGGAGGGGGCGGCCGTGCAGTTCGTCGAGGGCATGGGCAGCAACCCCGACCGCCAGGAAGAACGCGAGCAGCGTGGCGATCAGCCGACCCGCATCGACCTCGGGCGCAAGCGATGCGCCGATCACCACATAGGCCAGGTGCCATGCCGTGTACGGCGGGTGCAGGACCGTCCACCACGCCCGCCACGACCCGCCGGCGGCGGCGTAGAACGCCGGGCGGTGGGCGGCCGGCAGCCGCGCCGAGCCTCCGCCGACCTCAACCATGCCGGACCCCCCACATCACCAGTCCGCCGCCCAGGCTCATGGTGCGCACCCGCTCGACCGCGATGCCCGCGGCGCGCCACGCCTCCACGGTCCAGGGCACGGGATAGCGCCGGTAGTGGGTGGAGATGCTCGGTCCCAGGAACCGCCCGACCTCCCACCACGCCCGCCCCCCGGTCGCGGCGGCGGCCACGGGCAGCAGGGCACGCGTGTAGACCCACCAGGCGCCCCGCCACCACGGGCGTGGCGGCACGAGGAATTCGAGGCTGGCGACCACACCGCCAGGACGCACCACCCGTGCGAGCTCGCGCAGGACCGCGGCCGGATCGGCCACGTAGCGCAACAGGTACGTGAAGGTGAGGGCGTCGAAGGTGGCGTCGGCGAACGGCAGCTGCTCTGCCCGCCCCACCACGAGCCCGATCCGGTCCGACACACCGGCTCGTTCGACATTGCACCGGCCGTGGCGCAGCATCGCCTCCGTGATGTCGACACCGACCACCGAGGCACCGGTGCGCGCCACGATCTGCTGCGCCACGCCTGCAGTGCCCGAGGCAACGTCCAGCACGAGGCGGGGCGCGGGCGACGCCGCGGTCAGGGCGTCGGTCATGGCCCGGCGCCACCGGCCGTGCTGCCCCATCGACAGCACCTGCGCCAGACGGTCGTAGCGGTCGGGCAGTCCCGAGAACAGCCGGCGAGCGAAGCCACCGGGGTCCTCCTCGTCGTGGAGCCACATCCGCGCCTCCGATGTCCGCGTCGCCGGCATGACCGGTGCCGGTGCGCCCCGACCAGCCTCAACCGTAGGCGCGACCGCCATCGGGACGCGGCCTGGTGTCACGCGCGGCCTGGGTGCCTCCCGCCAGCGGACGCGACGGGCTTCGCCGCGGCCGCTTTGTCACCCGTGGTCCGGGCCAGGAGGCCGGCGGCGGGTGACGGCAATCCCGAGCAGTGTGGCGCAGAGGGCCGTGCCCGCCAGGCTCGCGGTCGCACCGGCGAGGAAGCCCGGGGGATCGTAGGTCCAGCGCAGGATCCCGCGCCCGGACGGCACCGCCACAGCCTGCACGAGCCCCCAGGTACGGACGGGCAGCACCTTGACCCGACTGCTGCCCGCAGGCTGCCACGTCGCCCGCCACCCCGGGATGGCCGCCACTGACCGCACCACCACGACGCCGTCGGGCGACGACACGGCGGCGGCCGCGGGCGATACCTGCAGACCGCCCACAGGCCGCACGGTGGCCCCGGCCGTGGTCCCACCCGGCAGCGGTGCCAGCGAGAGCGGCGGTGCCGCGAAGCGGTTCAGGTACACGGCAAAAGGTCCGTCGACCCGGGCGAAGGTCCAGTGCTGCGGCCCAACGACGCCTTGCAGCTGTCCGTCGGCCACCAGGCGGGCGCCGCCGGGCACCGTGATCACCGGCGGTGCCAAACGAGCGCGGCCAGCAGCGGTGACGACGATGGCGACCGCCGGCGGCGTGGCCGCCGTCACGGCCAGGCTGGTGTCGCGCCCTGGCGCCAGGGACGCACGACCGAGCGTGTGCAGGGTGCCGCTGGCGTCGAGCAGGGCCACCTGCACGGTGACCGGCGCGCTCGCCGGGACGACCCCGAGGCCAACCGCTCCGACGCGCCGCGGTGGACCGAGGTACCAGGTGGCGGTCGCACCAGCGCTGAGGGATCGTTCCCCCGCTGCCGGGTCGGGGGTGGCCGGGGACCCTGGCAACGCCAGGAAGTAGTCAGGCGGTGCGAGCAGTACCGTCGTATCGAGCTGGTCGAACACCCCGTTGACCAATGCCGCCGGCGCAAGGGTGTTCTGGCCGTTGCCCATGGCGGTGTGCGATCCCGTGGCCGCGGCGTACCGGCCATCGACGATGGCCGTGTAGCCCTGGGCCGAGAAGCCTCCCAGCACGATGTTCTGATCGGGCGCGCCCACGGCAGCGAGGGCTGCGGCGTCGATCAGGTCCGGGTCGTAGATGGCGAAACGGCCGCCGTAGCCGAGAGATGCGATGGGCACGGGCCGAGCCGGGGCGGTTGCTCTCGGGAGAGCCATGGAGGCAGACACGGGACCGGCCGCCGCTGTGCCACTGGCGGCCGCTGTGCCACTGGCCGCTGCTGTGCCACTGGCGGCCGCTGTGCCACTGGCAGCTGCCGGTCCCACCTGCACCACGGTCAGCACCAGGAACAGCACGAGATCGCCCACCACGAACCAGATCGCCACTCGCGCTCGCAGCCGCGGCGGGAGGCGATGCCCCCAGAGCGCCACAATCGTGCCGGCGACGCCGAGCACGATCGAGGGGACGAGAAACGGCCCGAGGCGCCCGGCCTGCGCGACGTTGCGGGGAAGGGCACCCAGCCACCTCGCCAGCCCTGGGCCCCACAGCACACCGGCCAACGCGCTCGCCGCGGCGGCCGCCGGCGCCGCCGCGCCACACCAGCGGGCACGGCGGGTCGGGGGCGCAGTGCCCGCCAGCCAGGTATCCAGCCAGATGGCGAGCAGCACCGCCAGGGCGAAATCGGTGATCAGGATGTTACGGCTCTGCAATCGCTGGCCGCCGTAGAGCGGCACGTGGATCAGCACATGCCACAGCGGCGTGTTGCCGCCCATGGCCAGCACGATCCCCACCAGCGCCACGCCGTGCCAGACCAGCCAGTCGGGCACGGGTCGACCTCGGCGCAGGGATCCGAGCAGAAAGCCCGCGGCCACAGTGGGGAGCAGGCCCACGTACGCGGCGACCTCGGTCAGGTTGTACGCCGGCAGGAAGGTCGGCTGGCCGAACGAGCCGCTGCCGCCGAGGATGTCGGGCACCACCAGCACCAGGAGCCATCGCAAGGGGTAGGACCCTGCCCCGAAGGTGAAGCGGTCGACCACCGTGCGCTGGGAGCTGGCGACGGCCTCGATGCCCGGCCACCACTGGATCGCCCCCACGAGGATGGCCAGCGCCAGTCCCGCTGCCACCCAGCCCGCCAACCGCATGGCGCCCCGCCCGGCGCGCACGGTGCGCCACAAGGCGTAGAGGCCGGTCACGACGGCGGCGTCATCGATGGCGCGCGGTTCACCCGCCAGGATGGTCATGGCGACCGCCGCCCCGAACGCAACCGTCCACCCGGCGCGCCGGGAGGTGCTGGTGGCCTGTGACAGACGCACGAGCGCGAGCAGCTGCACGGGCACCCAGCTCACGCCGGCCACGAGCCCGACGTGCGGCAGCTGGGCGATCATGGCCCCGCCGTAGGAGGCCGCAAGCGCGCCGAGCAGCGCGGGGACCGGCCGGAGCCGGCACGCCCGCAGGAAGGCGAAGGTGCCAAGACCCATCACCCACCACGTGACCACCAGCTGCACGCTCCAGGCTGCGGCTGCCGGGAGCACGGCGAACAGCGCGGTCAGCGGGTAGGCCGCTCCGGCGTTCCACCCACCGAGCAGGGCCGAGCCACTCCAGAGGTACGGGTCGTACAGGGGCAGGTGCCCATGACGCAGCTGCTGGCCCACCAGCACCCGGAGGGGGAGGTTCTGCGTGAAGTCGTCGCCCGGCACCACCGGGTGGCCGAACAGCGCCGGCACGGCGAAGGCCGCAAGCGGCACCATCCCGAGGACGGCCACGGGCACACGGTCGCCAGCGCGCAGCACCGCGTGACGCCACGAGCGCGCGCTGTCCGCCCGACGGGCACCGGCTCGCCTCTGTGGCGGCGCGATCACCATGGAGCGAGCGGCACGCGATCCCGTGCAAGCGGGCATCGCGCCGCCGGACCGATGCGCATCCGACGCGGCACCGGCACATCTTGCTCGCCGCCGGGTCGCACCTGCACCTGAGCCCGGCGGCCTGTCCACCGCGGCGCTCGCCAGCAGGCTGCCGGTCGCGCCGACAGCCTCGCCACAGGATCCTCACATGCAACCTAAAGGTCCGGCCGGTGCACTGGAGACGAGCACCTGCGAGACCGACGAGAAGGAGGACCCTTCATGCGAGGACCGTACTGGGAGTGGGGCTACCACCACGGACCGGGCGTCTTCGGCTGGCTCGTCTTCGCGCTGTTCGCGGCCCTGGTCGTCGTGGCGGTCGTCGCACTCGTCCGCCTCTGGCGACCCACCGGCCGCCGGGGTCCCTGGGGCGCCGGCTGGCCGGGCTCGCCGTGGGATCCAGCGCTGACCGAGCTGCGTGTGCGCTTCGCCCGGGGAGAGATCGGGGCGGAGGAATTCCGCCAGCGCGCCACGGAGCTGGGCGGCGGCCCCGGGCCCACGCCCCCCTCACCTGCTGGCACCACCCTGGGGAGCACGGCCCCGCCCACGCCGAGCCCAACGCCACCGGATTCGGTGCCACCGGGTTCGGTGCCACCCGGCACGGCGCCCGGTACGGACCAACCGCCAGGCGGCTGACCCGAGGCGCTGCAGCTTCCGGCGCCGTGGCCGGCCGACAGACCACGACCGTTGCCACATGACCCGTCGCCACGTGGGCCCGCTGGTGAAGCGTGTGCCATGAGCCGATCGGTGACAAGATCTGATTGGGTGTCAGATCAGGGCGGCCGTCGGAGCACCGGCCGGTGAGCAGCACGGCCATCGGGGCGAGGACGGTGCGAGCCAGCCGAGGAGCGGAGGGACGAGTATGGACGTGGACCTGCTGGATGGCGAGTTCTACGCCCGCGACCCGTACCCGGTGTTCGCATGGATGCGCCGTGAGGCCCCGGCCTACTTCGATGAGCACAACGGCCTGTGGGGCATCTCCCGACACGCCGACGTGAAGGCCATCGGCAGAGATCCGGACCGCTTCTCCAGTGCTGGCGGGTCGCGGCCGGACACCGGTGCCCTCCCCTTCATGATCGACATGGACGCCCCCGAACACCGCCGACGGCGGCGCTTGGTGAGCGAAGGGTTCACGCCAGCCGCGGTACGAGACGCCACCCCCTGGCTCGAGCGGATCTGCGACGAGATCATCGATGCGGTATGCGAGAAGGGCGAGTGCGATCTGGTCACCGACGTCGCCGCGCCCCTCCCGCTGATCGTGATCGCGGACATGCTCGGGTTCCCACCCGAGGACCGCGGCCTGCTGCTCGAGTGGTCGGACACCCTGCTGCTGTCGCAGTCGGGTGCGCCCGAAGCGCTGGCACGGGCGACGGACGCGTTCGTGCAGTGGAAGGGCTACATCTCCGAGCGCATGGCCGAACGCCGGGCATCGGGTGAGACCGGCGACCTGGTGGGCACGCTGGTCCATGCCGAGGTCGACGGCGAGCGCCTCGACGACGATGCCGTGGTGCACGAACTGCTGCTCATCCTGATCGGCGGCGACGAGACCACCCGGCACGTGATCAGTGGGGGAATGGAGGCGCTCCTGCAGCATCCCGAACAATTTGCCGCCCTCCGTGATGATCCTGATCTCATCCCGGGCGCGGTGGAGGAGATGTTGCGTTGGGTGTCGCCCATCAAGAACATGAACCGCACGGCGACGTGCGATGTCGAACTGCACGGACGGACGATCCGCAGGGGCGACAAGGTCCTGCTGCTGTACCCGGCGGCCAATCGTGACGAGACGGTGTTCGTCGATCCCGACACCTTCGACATCCGTCGCCATCCCAACGACCACCTCGCGTTCGGCTTCGGTGCCCACCTGTGTCTGGGGAACCGCCTGGCCCGCGCTGAGTTGACCGCCATGGTGGGCCGGCTGGTGCACCGTCTGCCCGACCTTGCACTCGCCCGGGACGGCAACCCGCGCCGGCCGTCGTACTTCATCTCCGGACTGGAGTCCCTCCCGGTCACCTTCTCCCCCAGCGCGCCCCACACACGCTGATCCTCGCGGCACTCGAGTCGCCTGGTCTTCCCGAGCAGCGACGAGGACGGCCACGACCCACGGGTGCCCGCAGCGGCCGTGCTGCCGGCACGGCACGGGAGCGATTCACAGCATCCCCACAGGGTCCGCACGGCCCATTGCCAGATTGCCGTGCGTAGCGTTGCACCAGCTGGTCCCCGCTGCCCGCGTTGGCGGGACCACACACCAACGACGAGGGCCGCACAGCGGCGAACGAGAACGGGATCGAGGAGCCCCCTTTCCATGCGGACACCGTTGGCGAGGCGGCGGCGCAGGTGGTGGCTTGCCGCTGGGGTCGTCGTGGTCATCGTGGCGACCACAGCAGGCGTGTGGCTTGGCACGAGTTCCTCATCCGCGAGCGCGCCCACGCAGCTCGTCACCGTCGGCTACGGCACGGTTCGCCAGACGGTCGCCGCGACGGGCACCATCGAGCCGGCTGAGGAGGCCGATCTGTCCTTCGGCGTCGCCGGACGAGTGACAGCCGTCGACGTCTCGGTCGGCCAGCAGGTGAGCGCAGGCCAGACGCTCGCCACCATCGATACCACCGCACTCACCGCCGAAGTCGACCAGGCGCAGGCAAACCTCGACGCCGCACAAGCGCGTGTGGCCGCCGACCAGTCTGCAGGCGCGTCCAGTGTCCAGCTCACCGCCGACCAATCGGCCGTTACCGCTGCACAGGCAGCGCTCACCAGCGCCCAGCAGGCACTGAACGAGGCCACATTGACCTCGACCATCGCCGGCACGGTGGCTGCCGTGAACCTCTCGATCGGGCAGCAGGTGTCGGGCACAGGATCGGGGTCGGCCGGCCTCGGCGGTGGGAATGGGTCGGGAACGGGTGCCGGCGCACCTGGTGGCGCGGGAACTGGTGGCACCGGGACAGGGTCGGGCACCACGGCCAACGCTGCCGCAACCGGTGCCAGCGGATCCACTGGTAGTGGCTCGAATGGCAATGGATCCTCGGGCACCGCCCAGATCGTCGTGATCGGCACTGGCGCCTGGGTCGTGGATGCCACCGTCGACGACACCGAGGTCGGACAGGTGCGTTCCGGTGACCAGGCGGTGATCGTGCCCCAGGGCGCAACCGCAGCTGTCTACGGCACGGTCAGCACCGTCGGCCTCCTCGCTACCCAAACGTCGGGGATCGCAACCTTCCCCGTCACCATCGACATCACCGGCAGTCCGTCCGGGCTCTACGCCGGGAGCACGGCGCAGGTGTCGATCGTCGTACGGCAGCTGTCCAACGTGCTCGTGGTGCCCACCGCTGCGCTGCACATCACGAACGGCACCGTCGAGGTCGAGGTACTCAGCGCCGGGCACGAGGTCGCTCGCCCGGTGACCGTGGGCATCACCTCGGGTCCCGACACGCAGGTCACCAGCGGCCTGCAGGCCGGCGACCAGGTGGTGACGCCCATCACCGTTCGCCAGCGCACGGGGAGTGGCAACACCGGCGCCGGCAACGGGCGGGCGCGGTTGGGCGGTGGCGGGTTCGGCGGTGGATTTGGTGGTGGCGGGTTCGGCGGTGGATTCGGCGGCGGATTTGGCGGCGGATTTGGCGGAGGCGGCTGACGATGACGACGGCATCTTCGGGTTCACCTGCAGCGATGCCACCGTCAGGACGAACGCCCAGCACAGCGTCAGAAGGCCACGTCGCACCAGCCGCTCCACCCATGACTGAGGTGCGGGCGTCCTCCACCGGCACGAACGTCATCGAGCTCGACGCCGTGTCGAAGGTGTACCGAAGCGGTTCGCTCGAGGTCGAGGCCCTGCGCGACGTGTCGCTGCGCATCGCCGACGGCGAGTACGTCGCCATCATGGGTCCGTCGGGATCAGGCAAGTCAACGCTCATGCACATCCTGGGCTGTCTCGACGTGCCGACGTCGGGCACCTACCGGCTGGCCGGACAGGACGTGGGCCGCCTCCCGGAAATCCAGCTGGCGCAGATCCGCAATCGACGCATCGGTTTCGTGTTCCAGCAGTTCAACCTCCTCGCCTCCCACTCCGCCCTCCGCAACGTGGAGCTTCCTCTGTTGTACGCAGGCGTGGACCGGGTCGAGCGCCGCGACCGTGCGCTTCGAGCGCTGGCTGCTGTCGGACTGGAGGACCGCGTCGAGCATCGTCCCGGTGAACTGTCGGGGGGACAGCAGCAGCGGGTGGCCATCGCTCGGGCCTTGGTCACCGACCCAGCATTGGTGCTTGCCGACGAGCCCACTGGAAACCTGGACTCCGCCGCAGCCGCTGAGGTGCTCGCCCTGCTTGAAGCGTTGCACGACTCGGGTCGGACCATCGTGCTCATCACGCACGAGCCGGAGGTAGCCGCCGCGGCCCAGCGCGTCGTCCGCCTGCGCGATGGACGCGTTCTCGACGACGGCACGCCGTCGCGCAGCAGCGCCAGCGAGGACGTGCCATGACCTGGCTCGAGACGCTCCGGACGGGATTCGATGCCGTACTCTCCCACCGGCTGCGCTCGGCGCTCACCGTGCTCGGCATCCTCATTGGCATCGCAGCGGTCATCCTGACGGTCGGGTTGGGTGAGGGAGCCCAATCGCAGGTCACCGCGCGGATCGCGTCCCTCGGGACCAACCTCTTGACCGTGACGCCCGGCAGCATCACCTCGGCCACGGGCGTGCGTGGGGGCTTGGGCACAGCGTCGACTCTCACCCTCAGTGATGCTCACGCCTTGTCCGATCGGGTGGTTGCACCCGACATCGCGGCGGTGGCACCGACCACCCAGCGCTCCGAGGTCCTTGCAGCCGGGTCGGCCAACTGGACGACGACAGTGGTCGGGACCACGGCGAACTGGCTGGCGGTGCGCGCCCGATCGGTGGCCGAGGGCCGCTTCCTCGACAACCAGGACGTAGCCGACCACGCTGCCGTGGTCGTGCTGGGCCCGGTGACCGCACAGGAACTCTTCGCCCGGCGCGATCCGGTCGGCCAGACAGTCGAGGTGGCGGGCGTACCCATGTCGGTGGTGGGCGTGCTCACCTCGGCAGGAGCGTCGGCGACGACGAACGAGGACGACCAGGCGATCGTCCCCATCACGACGGCAGCCGACCGGATCTTCGGGGGCACCACGCGTGACTCGGTCGGTTCCATCTTGCTCGAGGCCACCTCATCGAGGACGCTCTCGGCCGCGTACCAGGAGGCCGACGCGGAACTGCTCGCCCTGCACCACATCAGCGCGCCCGCAGCTGCCGATTTCACCATCAGCAGCCAACAGTCGCTGTTGTCGACGGCGACATCGGTGGATCGGACGCTAACCGTCCTGCTGGCCGGGATCGCCGCCATTTCCCTGCTCGTGGGTGGAATCGGCGTGATGAACATCATGCTCGTGTCGGTCACCGAACGTGTACGCGAGATCGGGTTGCGCAAGGCCCTGGGAGCGACCCCAGGTGCAATCCGCCGGCAATTCCTGATCGAGGCGTCGGTGCTCGGGATGGTGGGCGGTGTGCTCGGGGCAGCAATCGGCCTGATCGGCGCGGTTACCCTCCCCCACCTCGTGTCCAATCCGATCAGCATCTCGCCGACCGCCACCGTCGGTGCCATCGCCGTCGCCATTGCCATCGGCGTGGGATTCGGCGTCTACCCCGCCTCCCGGGCTGCTCGGCTCGCACCCATCGACGCCCTCAGAAGCGAGTGACCAGACCGCACATGCACGACCACTCCATACCCACGACCGCCCAGGACACCTCGGAAGGAGCCCGACGCCGATGAGCGGACCTGTTGTCGTCCCGCATGAGCACGGCTATGCCGGTGGGAGTTCACCGTCGATGCCGGAAGAACGAGCAGGCGGGCGAGGAGCGCGTCTGATCGCCGTCCCGGTGGCGGTGGCAGCAAGCGCACTGCTGGGCGCCTGCGGCGGATCCGCGGTGGCATCGTCGCAAGCGCGGACCACGACGCCGTCCGCCACGCCGCCACCGCCCGGCGCCTCGGGACAGGTGGCAGCCATTTCGCCCACGTCGTCCTCCATGGAGGTGCAGAACCCTGTCGAAGGCCAGGTCACGGTGAGCTGGTCCTCCTCGACCACCTTCGTGCGGACCGTCACGGCCTCACTGTCGGATGTTGCGGTGGGCGATTGTGTGTCGATCACCGGCGCGCCCGCCACGACGGGCACACCGCCTGGACCCATCACCGCCCGGACGGTCACCATCAGCGCACCCTCGGCCAGCGGCTGCTCCCGCCTTGGGCCGCAGGGTGCGGGGGGCAGCGGGATATTCCGGCCCCCCTCAGGCGGCACCGTGCGGCGTGGCGCTGGCCCAGGATCTGGCACCGGGTCCGGCGGGCCGACCGCGTTCGTCGTGGGCACCGTGTCGTCGGTCAACCAGTCCGCTGGCACCTTTGCCGTCCACGGGGTCGTCCGCACCGGGGTGGCCCGGCGCGCCGGCTCGTCATCGATCACGCCGTCCACGACGAGCACGATGGCCCCCGGCCCGGCCATCGACGTCACCATCGACACCATCGCGACCACCTCCTACACCCGGATCGAGCCGGCCAGCGCCTCCGACCTGGCGGTCGGCCAATGCGTGGTGGCCGCCGGGCCGGCGGACCAGACAGGGGCGATCACCGCCACGCGTATCAGCATCCGGCCACCCAGTCCCACTGGCACCTGCTTCGGTCCCGGCCGCGGTCGGGGCGGTGCGCCGTTCGGCGGTGGTGGAGGCGGGACGGCAGGGGTTGCCGGTGCGTAACCCCGTCCGCCCGTGGGGACAGCGACGCTGGTCGTGGATCCTGTGGGCGACTGTCGTGGTGGCGGGTATCGGCGGTGGTGCGTCGGCGTGGGCGCTGACCGCTGGTTCGGGCCCGGCGTACCGCACAGCGGTCGTGGGGCGGGACACTGTGCAACAGACCCTCGACACGACAGGCACCCTCCAACCGGTCACAGAGGCCAGCCTCAGCTTTCAGGTTGCGGGCCAGGTGGCGAACGTGGACGTCACCACTGGGCAGCAGGTGACCGCAGGCCAGACCGTGGCCACACTCGACACCACCACCCTCACCGCCGACGTCGCCGCCGCACAGGCGACGGTCAACGCCGACCAGACCAAACTTGCCGACGACGAACAGAGCGAGACCACCGCCGCTTCCGCCACCACCACGTCGACATCGACCCCATCAGGTGGAGCTCCCGGTGGGTCGAGTGAAACGCTGCGGATCACCCAGGATCTGCAGACGCTGCTCGCCGACCAGCAGCAGGCCGACACCGACAGCGCCCACGTGGCGGCCGATCTGCGTACTGCCACGTCGACATGCCCGTCAGCCGGAGGAGGTGGCCCAGGCTCAGGCGGTACGGGCACAGGCTCAGGCTCGGGTACGGGCACAGGCTCGGGTACGGGCACAGGCTCGGGTACGGGCACAGGCTCGGGTACGGGCACAGGCTCGGGTACGGGCGGGACGGGCGCCATGTCGATCGCCCAGTGCACCGCGGCACTCGAACAGGTGCTTGCCGATCAGCAGCGCGTCGCAAGCGACGAGCAGCACGTGGCCGACGACGAGAACGCCCTGGCCAAGCTGCTCGACGACGCGTCGGGAGCAGTACCGGGGACAAGCGGGTCCTCCGGGCACCCGCCGTCGCCCTCTTCGGGTGCAGCACCGAGCGTTGCCTCGCCCGAGCAGGTAGCTGCCGATCAGGCGACCCTCGACGCCGCCCAGGCGCAGCTGAGCGATGCCCAACAGGTCCTCGACGAGGCGCAGCTGATCACGCCCATCTCCGGAACCGTTGCATCGGTCACGATGGCGGCCGGTCAATCGGTGAGCGCCGGATCGACCTCGGCCCGTGTCGTAGTCGTGGCGCCACAAGCCTTCGAGGTGCAGGCGACGGTGAGCGTCGCCGACATCGCCATGGTGCATACCGGCGACACCGCCATGGTCACCCCGGACGGTTCGACCAGCCCCCTGACCGGGACGGTCACGGCCATCGGGCTGCTGCCGACCGCGTCATCGTCGTCGTCGGCCGCCTACCCGGTCACCATCGCGCTGGCTCAGGGGCAGCCGAATCTGCTCACCGGTGCAAATGCCAGCGTGTCGATCGTCGTCGGCACGGCCGTCGACGCCGTCACCGTGCCGACCTCGGCAGTACACACGACCGGGGCCGTGCACCTGGTCACCGTGCTGTCCGGCGGACATGCCACACCCACGCGGGTAATGCTGGGCGTCGTCGGCGCCGATCTGACCCAGGTGACCTCGGGACTCGAGCCCGGACAGGTCGTCGTCCTCGCCGACCTCGCCACGCCGTTGCCCACGTCGACCACGCCGTTGCGCCTGTTCGGTGGCGGCGGTCCGAGAGTTTTCGGAGGCGGAGGGTCCGGCGGCCCCTCGGGCAGTAGTGGCCCGTGAGCACTCGCCCGCCCGGCGAGGTATGACAGCTGATGCGTGCGCTACCGCGACCGCAGCGAAAGGAGGCGGTCATGGACGACGAGGACATCGTCCGGCGAATCGGTGACCTGGCAGAGGAGGAGCACCGGCTGGAACGCTCCCACGCCGGCACCGGCCTCTCCCCAGACGAGCTTGCACGACTCCGCTCGATCGAGGTCGCGCTCGACCAGTGCTGGGACCTCCTGCGTCAACGGCGAGCTCGGCGCAACGCCGGGCAGGATCCCGACCAAGCCGAGCCCCGACCGGAGTCGGTGGTCGAGAGCTACCAGCAGTAGCTGCACATCCGGCTGGCACACCTGCCCGTCGAGACGGCAGCGGCCGGTAGCCTCCCTTACAGCCGTGTGAGTCGCCACACGACCCCCGGTCCGGGCAGCGTGCGGCGGGTGACCGCCCCCACGTCGACCTGACCCTGGGGCAGGTGGACGCTGAGCGTCCCGACCCGAACGCCGGCAGCCACCGGGCCGGTTCGTATGCGGGGACGGAGCACGAACGGCACCGCCAGCCCGGGCCATCCGACCACGGTGGGGGAGGTGGCCATGACGACCGGGACCGACGCCCCCCACGGCGCCGTCAACGTCGCGATCCGCTCACCGGCAGGCGCGAGGGGCAGGGGGCGAATCTGGGCTTCGGCTGCCCTCACCAGACGGTCCGCGACATCGAGCGCGGCAGCATTGGGGTCGGCACCGTGCTGACCCAGGACGACCCCGACGAACGACACCGTGGTGTGGCCCACCGGCGTGTCGGCTTCGAAGAGGAAGCACCCTCCCGCTGCCGAGTCGAAGCCCGTCTTGATGCCGACGAACCCGTCACGACCCAGGTCGTGGTCGTAGGTGGGCACAGTACCGGCGACCGGCAGGGTGACCTGGGGCATGCCGACGACCTGACGGAACACCGGGATGGCCATGGCCAGCTGCCCGAGGCGAACCAGGTCACTGGGCGTGCTCACCGTCTCTGGGTCGAGGCCGCTGGGATCGGTGATCCGGGTGCCCGTCAATCCCAGGGTACGCGCCACGGCGTTCATCTTGGCGACGAATGCCGCCGTCGTGCCCGCGTCCCACTGAGCCAGCAGGAGGGCGATGTCGTTGCCCGACGCCACGAGCAGACCCTGCAGTGCCTGGGCTTCCGTCAGGGTCTCACCCTGGGCCACGGCAACCTCCGATTGGCCCGAGGCCACACCAGCCCGGTCGTTGGCGACGATCTGCGGGGGCACCGGAATGGCCGGGCCGTCGGCGCCTGGAGCGAGAGGGTGGTCCTGCAACACGACGTAGGCGGTGAGCACCTTGGCGAGGCTGGCGATGGGCGCCGGCTGGGTGCTCCCGACGGCCCCCAGACTCCCGGCACCGACCTCGACCAACGCGCCTGCGCCGGTGGCCGGCCAGGGCAGGGGCGGCGGCGTGCCGGCAACGCGAAGAACCTGGGGCCCAATGCCACGCAGCGTTGCGGCTGGCAGCGGACGGAACCACTGGACGCCCACGAGCACGACCACCGGCACAACCACGCCGACCATGAGGTATCTCCCGGCCCGTCGTTCGGGTGCGCGCTGGCGCCACAGCGCGGAGGCCGGCGGGGGGCCGGGTGCGACCGGAGGGGTGGTGCGCTCGCCTGTGTCGGTGCGCTGCCCGCCGGGCGGGCGGGCGCGCCGGCTGTGTGCCCCCCGCCCGAACAGTGGCAACCGACGGACGGCCATCGCGCAGACAGTACCGATGCCACACAGCCGAGGTCACGGGATCCGGGCAGGGCCAGCCCCACGAGCCCGCCGCGGCGGCACCGAAGGGCACGGGCCGCTCGTTGGGAGGTGGGTCGACCGACCACCTCTCATGCACACCAGAACCGAGATTCCGACATCATGGGCCGATCGCCAGGAGAGGTCGAAACGAGAGGAGCGCTCGAATGGACAGGGTCGCGCTGATCACCGGGGCCTCGGCCGGCATCGGCTGGGCCACCGCCGCCCGCCTGGCTGCTACCGGGTGGTCGGTCGTCGGAGCGAGCAGGCGCGGCATTGCGCCGGTCGGCTGCCTCGGCCTCAGCATGGACGTGGACGACGACGCGTCGGTGCGCCACGGCGTCCAGGAGGTCCTTGCCCGGTACGGGCGCGTCGACGCCTTGGTGAGTTGTGCCGGCTGGGGCGTCGCCGGGGCGGTGGAGCTCACGCCCCTCGATGACGCCCGCGCACAACTCGAGACGAATTTCTGGGGAACGGTGCGTGCCGCCCAGGCCGTGCTCCCCACCATGCGTGCGCAGGGATCGGGGCACCTGGTCGTGGTGTCGTCCATCGGCGGGGTGATCGGGCTGCCCTTCCAGGCGTACTACAGCGCCAGTAAGTTCGCACTCGAAGGCTGGGCCGAGGCCCTGGCCTACGAAGTGGCACCGCTGGGCATCCAGGTCAGCCTCGTCCAACCAGGCAACGTCCGTACCGAGTTCACCGAGCGTCGCCGGGTGGTCGGCAGCGACGTCCCGGCGGCCGCCGCCTACGCCGAGGCACAGGCCACCGCCATCGCCGTGATGGCACGCGACGAGCGCAACGGTGTGGCTCCCGAGACCGTGGCCACTACCATCACCAGGCTCGTCTCGTCCACCCGGCCCCCGAGGAGGGTGTCGGTGGGCAAGGTGTCCGAACGCGTCGGTGTCGTCGCCAAGCGACTCCTCCCGTTCCGGGTGTTCGAGGCGGCAGCTCGCAGCAGCCTCGGCGTCGGGCGCAGCCGCGCCCGGCACCGGGGACCCGGTACCCCACCGTGACGGCCGGGGCCTCCGCCACGGGGAGCCCCGTGCGTCGAGCACCCGTCGATCCACCGGCGTGCCGACCCACGCCATCGTTCCGGGGGATGCCTTTGCCGGCTCCTGCAGCTCAGGCGAACTGGGGAAGCCACGGGCTGGTGGCTGCCAGCAGCTCGTCCGTCATGGCCACCAAGCGGTCGAAGTCGACACGCCCCGCCAGCGGATCGGCGAGCATCGCTGCGAGCACCCCTTCCTTCGAGCCACTGGACGCCGCCTCCAGTGTCAGTTGCTGTGCGGCCGCCACCCTCCTCAGCTGCTCACCGAGCGGGCCCGGCGCACGCAGCGGCGGTCCGGGATGGACGCCCCGGTCGTCGACGGCACAGATGCTCTCGACCACGTGACCCTCGGGAACGTCGGGCACGTGGCCCACGTTCGGCACATCGAGCGGCAGGTGGCGGCGCCGGCCGGTGATCAGGCTGTCGATCACCGGGGCAACCAGCTCCCCGGAGGGAGTGGGGTCAAGCGACGCCGAGCGCATCGCCGCATCCAGCTCCTGTTGGTACCCGGCCTCCCATCGCATCCGATCCTCGATGCGCGTGATCCGCACGCCCCACCGGGCACCATGACCGGACTCCTCGGTGAGGAACCCGGGGAAGAACTCGGCGACGTGGCGGTCCCCGGCCGCCGGCAAGGCACCGAAGCGCCGGAGGATCTCCACTTTCACCTGGTTGCTGTCGAGCATCGTGCCCACCGTGGGTGACGCCACGTCCGCGACGACGTCGTGGCCGAGGCCGCCCACCATGTCCAGTGCCAGTGGCTCGCCACGACGCCCCTCGGCCCGCTCGAGCAGCTCTCCCAGCCCCTCCATGCCCCGCTGGCCGGCGATCTCGACGTCGACGGCGATGGGCAGATGGTTCAGGCCGGCGACGTGCAGCCGCACGTCGCGAAACGAACAGCCGGCCAGCATGCTGAGCACGAACCGAGTGAGCACGACCTCGTGGCACAGACCGATCACCCGCGGACCGACGTGCGTGGTGGCGGCCTGGCAGAGCACGGTCATGGGGTTGGTCAGGTTGAGCATCCACGCTTCGGGGCACAACTCCCGCATGTCGTGGGCGATCGACTCGATCACGGGGACGTTGCGCAGCGCGCGGCTCACACCCCCTGGCCCGACGGTATCGCCCACCGACTGGACGATGCCGAACCGGGCAGGGATCTCGAGATCGTGACGCATGCTCTGGAAGCCACCGGTGCTGATGCTCACCACGACGACGTGCGCACCCTCGAGCGCCACGGCGCGATCGCATGTGGCAGCAACCCGCATGCCGACGCCGGCAATCGACACAGCGTGGCGGGCGTAGGCCGCCGTCCGACCGACCCTGCGCTCGTCCACATCCATCAGGACCAGATCTGCCTCGCACGTGCTGGGGGTGGCAATCAGGTCGCGCACCAGACGCGGGACCCACTGGGCGCTCCCTCCACCGATGATGGCAACCTTGAGCACCCCGTCCCCGATCGCCGGTCGCCCTGTCGCGGGGGCGGGCTCGGCATCGGTCGGTCCTGTCCGCGTGGGGTCCTCCGTGTCGTCATGGCCGTCGCGTGACGGCACTGCCGGTGTCGTCGTCAAGGCACACCTCCGGGCGAAAATCGCCCACCACCCCCCACCGGCCCGCCTCGCCGGCTCTCTTCACTGTGGATGGCGCCACGCCGATGATTCGGCACCGACGCGCCGTGATCGGCGTCGCCACGGGCCGAGTCGAGCCACACGAGGACCCCGAGGAGCGCCACCGGCGCGCCCACCAACCCGAAGGCAGCACGGTAGCCCATGGCGTCGGCAGCAACACCGACGCCAGCGGGGACGACCGCAGCGACGAGCCCGAGTGCCGTGGCGAGCAGCGAATTGCGGGCGAGGACATCATCAAGCGCTGCGCCCTCAGCCACCAGGGAAAGGCTCACCGGATAGCTCACGCCATGACCTACCCCTACCAGGATCATGGCCGCCACGAAGCTCGGCCGTGTGCCCATTGCGAGCAGCACCACGCACACGGCGTCGACAACTACTCCGGCACGAGCGAGCCGGACGCTCCACCGGTGGGGGAAGCGTAGCGAGAACGCGCTGCGGATGACGAGGGAGATCCCGAACAACACCCCGAAGAGCCATAGGACCGAGCTGAACGACAGTCCCTCGAGGCGCTTGGCGGCAATGGCACCGAAGGCCACGACGGTCACGAACACGGCTTCGAAGGTCGTCTGCTGCCAGATGGCCAGGCGGAGGTCCCTGGCCGACACCACGGTCGCAATCGCGCTCTGGATGCGCTGCACCCGTCCAGACGGCTGCCCCACATCGGGATCCTCCGGGCAGAGGCGGCGGCGGGCCCAGCCGACACACGCGCTCGCAACGACGAACCACGGTACCAGTGACAGCATCGCACCACGGAGCGAGCCGCCGAGGCCGACGATCACGCCGGCCTGCACGATCGGCCCCACGAGCAGGGCCGAGCTGAGCGCGGCGGTGTAGCGGGACAAGGCCGAACTGCGAGCCGCAGGCGAAGCCGACACGACGAGCCCGACCAGACCGGGGAACACGAGCGCAGCGCCACAGCCTGCCAAGACGCAGGCGCACAGGTACGAGGCGAGACCGTCTCCGAGCCCGAAGGCCAGGCTCGCCGCCGTCAGTGTCACGAGCCCCCCGCCGACCAGCCGGGCGGCATGGCGCGTCCTGCCCCGGATCGCCAGTGTCGCCGTGCCCGTCACCGTCGTGAGGCCGGCAAGAGCTACTCCCGCGCCGATCAACCTCGGGGGCAGGCCCAGCACGTGGGCGCCGAGCACGGGAGACGTGACCTGGAGGAGGTTCTGAGCAAGCCGAGCCGCGAACGTCGCCACCAGCAGTCCCCCCACGGCGGGTAGACGCACACGGCAAGACACAGCGAAGTGTACCGACCGGCTCCTGCACGGAGCCTGGCCGCACCTCCCCTAGCGTTGCTGGCGGCAACCGGTGGCGTGCTCGACGATTACCCCCGTCGGTGCCGTGAGGCCCGTCGCCCGCTACCGAGACCGCTTCACACTACGAACAGCCACTGGTCGTGCCGCAGCTCGAGCACACGTAGCAGGAACCCGAGCGCTGCATCACCATGCCGCACTGGTAGCACAGGGGCGCATCGCGCTGCTCGGCGCGAGCCAGTGTCGCGGCGGCCGGCTCGTGCTCCTGCGGCGCGAGCTTCGTGCCCGCGCCGCTCGGTGGCACGGAGCTCACCCCCGCGTCCTCCACCAGCCTCTGGGCCGGCGTCGCCGCCTCCTCCACGCCCGGCAGCGTGGGCTGCATCCGCTCGGAGGTCGACAGCACGCCGAGCTCCTCACGCTCCTCGCGGCTCAGGTAGTCCAGCGCCAGACGCCGGAAGATGTAGTCGACCAGGCTCGTGGCGATCCGGAGATCCGCGTCATCGGTGATACCGGCGGGCTCGAACCGCATGTTGGTGTACTTGCGCACATAAGTGGCCAGCGGGACGCCGTGCTGCAGCCCAAGGCTCACCGCGATCGAGAAGGCGTCCATGATCCCGGCCAAGGTCGAACCTTGCTTTGAGACCTTCATGAACACCTCGCCCGGGCGCCCGTTCTCGTACTCGCCGACCGTCACGTAGCCTTCGCAGTCGGCGACCCGGAAGGCAAAGGTCGAGGACTTGCGCCGGCGCGGCAGCCGCTCACGCACCGCTCCGACGACGAGGGGCTCGCGCGTCCTGCTCCGCTCCTGGGCGAGCGCGGCTTCGAGCTCGGCGATCCTGGCCGCGATCCGGCGGTCCCTGGCCTCGGCCTCCGAGCCCGGGGGCGAGGTGTCGCCGCCCTCCTCGACGATCACACCATCCTTCTTCGTCGTCGACAGCGGCTGGGCGACCTTGCAGTTGTCGCGATAAATGGCGATGGCCTTCAGCCCCATCCGCCAGGCGTCGAGGTGCAGCTGCTCGACGTCCTCGACAGTGACGTCCTCGGGCATGTTGACGGTCTTGGAGATGGCTCCGCTGATGAAGGGCTGGACCGCAGCCATCATCCGCACGTGGCCGAGATAGTGGATGGTGTTGTCGCCCATCGAGCACGCGAACACCGGGAGGTGCTCTGCTGCGAGGTGGGGGGCACCGACGATCGACTTGTGCGCATCGATGTAGGCCACGATGTCTTCGACCTGCTCGGGCGAGTACCCAAGCCGAGCCAGCGCCCGGGGCACGGTCTGGTTCACGATCGACATGGTGCCGCCCCCCACCAGCTTCTTGGTCTTGACCAGGCCGAGATCCGGCTCGATGCCGGTGGTGTCGCAGTCCATGAGCAGACCGATGGTCCCTGTGGGCGCCAGCACCGAGGCCTGCGAATTGCGCACCCCGTACCGCTCGCCCAGCTCCACCGCGCTGTCCCACGCCTCCTGTGCGGCGGACAGCAGCTCGGGTGGCACCAGCTCCTCGTCGATCTTCGCCACCTCGGCCCGGTGCATCCGAAGGACGTTGTTCATGGCGTCGCGGTCCGCGTGGTACCCGGCAAAGGGTCCCATGCGAGCGGCGGTGCGGGCAGATGTGGCGTAGGCGTGCCCCGTCAGCAAGGCCGTGATGGCTGCTGCCCAGGCCCGACCCTCCTCCGAGTCGTACGCCATGCCCTGCGCCATGAGCAGTGCCCCCAGGTTGGCATAGCCGATGCCCAGCTGACGGTACCGGCGGCTGTTCTCGGCGATCTTGGCCGTGGGGTAATCGGCGTTGCCCACCAGGATCTCCTGGGCGGTGAACACCACTTCGACCGCCGCCTTGAATCCCTCGACGTCGAACGTGCCGTCCCCGTCCAAGAACTTCAGGAGGTTCATGGATGCCAGGTTGCACGCCGAATTGTCGAGGTGCATGTACTCGCTGCAGGGATTGGAGCCGTTGATCCGGCCGGCGTTCGGCGCGGTGTGCCACCGGTTGATGGTGGAATCGAACTGCATGCCGGGATCGGCACACTCCCAGGCTGCGTGGGCGATCTGACGGAACAGGTCACGTGCCTTGACCATGCGCACCGTCGATCCATCGGTGCGGGCCACGAGTGCCCAGTCCCCGTCGTCCAGCACGGCCTGCATGAACTCGTCGGTAACCCGCACGGAATTGTTCGCGTTCTGGTACTGCACGGAGAACGAGTCCGCACCGTCGAGATCCATGTCGAACCCGGCGTCGCGCAGCACGCGCGCCTTGCGCTCCTCGATCGCCTTGCACCAGATGAAGTCCTCGATATCGGGATGGTCGATGTCGAGGATCACCATCTTGGCGGCCCGACGGGTCTTGCCACCGGACTTGATGGTGCCGGCCGAGGCATCGGCGCCCCGCATGAACGACACGGGACCCGAGGCGGTGCCACCACCCTTCAGGTGCTCAACGGATGCCCGGATGCGGCTGAGGTTGACGCCCGCTCCGGAACCACCCTTGAAGATGATCCCCTCCTCCGCGTACCAGTTGAGGATCGAATCCATGGAGTCCTCGACGGAGAGAATGAAACACGCTGATGCCTGCTGGGGCACGTCCTTCACCCCGATGTTGAACCACACCGGCGAGTTGAACGCCGCCCGCTGCGTGACGATCAGGTACTTCAGCTCGTCGCGGAACGCCTCTGCCTCTGCGGGGTCCTCGAAGTAGCCGTCCTTGACACCCCAGCCGGTGATGGTGTCGACCACCCGGTCGACCACCTGCTTGAGGGACCACTCACGCTCCGGCGTCCCCGGCGTCCCGCGGAAGTACTTCTGGGCGAGGATGTTGGTGGCGTTGAGGCTCCAGCTCGCCGGCACCTCCACCCCGAGCTGCTCGAAAGCCACCGAGCCGTCGCGGTAGTTGGTGATCCGGGCGTCGCGGCGCTCCCAGGCGACCTGGTCATAGGGGTGGGTCCCTTCGGCCGTGAAGTGCCGCCTGATGCCGATGGCGGTCCGCTGCGGAGCAATGGCCATGTCGATTCCCACCCTTTCCTCTCGTCCCAGCGTAGAGGCGCCGGGCCGGGCTTCCCTCCGGTCGAGGGGCCGGATCCTCGCCCGGAACCACAAGATGTTGTGGCCCCACTGCTGAGACCCACCAGATGCAGTGGCCATTACAGCACTGTAGTTACAGCACCGCAACCAGATCTGCCTGACGTCCGCCCAGGTCACAGGCGGTTCGCGAAGGTTTGCACTCGTGCACCGCTTCACGTGGGCGCCGCAGCCACGGACCCGTCGTGAGCACGCCGGCGCACACCGTGCCGACGCGGCAGACGCCGACGGCATCCGACGAATCGTCGCGGCTGGCGGCTCGAGCTTCAGCTCCCTGCGACGGAGCGCCTGGCAGGGCTCGGTCCGGCCAGGGGACAGTGGGTGCCGGAGTAAATGGTCGGCATGCACTTGTTGCAGTGCACACACAGGCCCTCGACGACCTCGCCCGCCGCCATCCGGTTCACGAGGTCGGGCTGGCGCAGCAGCGCTCGAGCCATAGCGACGAACTCAAACCCCTCGGCCCGCGCCCGCGCGATCGTGTCGCGGCGGTTGATCCCCCCCAGCAGGATGAGCGGCATGGACAGCTCGGCCCGGAACTGCCGGGCATAGGGGAGGAAGAACGCCTCCTCGAACGGGTACTCGGGGAACAGGCGATGACCGAACAGGCGCAGGCCCCACCCCACCACCCGGGGCTGGGTGGCGATGAACTCCCGCAGGGGCACCTCGCCTCGGAAGAAGTACATGCCATTGAGCAGTGAGCTGCCGCCCGTCAGCTCCAAGGCGTCGAGGTGGCCATCCGCCTGCAGCAGCGACGCGATCTGCAGGCTCTCGTCGATCCAGAGCCCTTTGGCCACCCCGTCGGCCATGTTGAACTTGGCGGTGACCGCCAGCCCGTCGCCCACCGACAGCCGCACGGCTTCCACCACGCGTCGCGGTAATCGTGCCCGATTCTCGATGTTGCCGCCGTACTCGTCGCGGCGGTGGTTGAGGTTGGGGCTCATGAAAGAGCTCAACAGATAGTTGTGCCCGAGGTGGACCTCCACGGCGTCGAACCCGGCGTGCACCGCCACTCGGGCAGCGGCCGCGAACTCGCCCACCACCTCGTCGAGCTGGGCTCGCGTGGCACCCTTCACCAGCGTGCCGGCGGCAGGACTCATGCGGGTCGACGGTGCCAGGGTGGGACGCCGGTTCGAACGGACGTTGGCGACCAGACCGGCGTGGCCGATCTGGGCGGCGATCGCTGCGCCCTCGGCGTGGACGGCGTCGGTGAGCCGGGCAAGGTCGGCGGTGAGCTCGTCGCTGAACACCAACGTATTGCGATGCACGCGCCCCCCGGGTGACACGGCGCAGTACGCAACCGTGGTCATGGCAGCTCCGCCACGCGCCACACGTACGTGGAAGTCGATGAGGTCGTCGGTCACTTGGCCCCGAGGCATGACCCCCTCGAACGTCGCCGCCTTCACGATCCTGTTCCGAAGCCGCACCGGTCCCAGGCGCGCCGGCAGGAACGCATCGTCAGCTCTGGCACCGTCACCGGTGAGATCCGTCACGGCCACGTGATCCCCCTTGTCCTCACCGCCGTCCCACGTGGAGCAGGCGGCATGACCACTCTGCTCGATTCCGGCACCACGGCTCCACCCGTACCCCACCCCCGCTGCAGCTGGCCTCGGACGGCGGTACCACGTGCACCGTCTGCGACCCCGCTCCCGCGCCTGACCACCGAACCGCACCCCCGACGAAACGGTGCCGCTGACCGAAGGGCACCGCCGACACACCGGTGCCGCCAACGCAACGGTAAGGTGCTGCGCTCGTGGGCTGCGTCCTCGCCATCGACGCCGGAACGACCGGCGTGCGCACCCTGGCCATCGACGAGTCCGGTGCCGTCGTCGACGTCGCCTATCGCGAGCTCACCCAGTATTTTCCGCGCCCTGGCTGGGTCGAGCACGACCCGGCCGAGATCTGGCGTCACGTCGTCGACACCGTGTCGGAGGTGGCCAGTCGCCAGCTGGCCAGCGGCCATGCCATCGCCGCCATCGGCGTGACCAACCAGCGGGAGACGGTGGTGGCATGGGATCGCGCCACGGGCACACCCTTGCACCGGGCCATCGTCTGGCAGGACCGCCGTACCGCAGACGTCTGCGACCGGTTGCGTGACGACGGCCACCTTTCCACGGTGCGGGAAAGGACCGGGCTCGTGCTCGACCCCTACTTCTCAGCCACCAAGATGGGCTGGCTGCTCGACAGCGGTGCAGTGCCCGCCACGCCTGAGGTGGTCATGGCAACGGTGGACAGCTGGGTCGTGTGGAACCTGACGGGCGGACCGCGAGGCGGTGTGCTCGCCACCGACCCGACGAACGCCAGCCGCACCCTCCTCTTCGACATCCACGAGCTGCGCTGGTCGAGTGAGCTGTGCGAGCTGTTCGGCGTCCCTCCCCACGTCCTCCCCGAGGTGCACCCTTCTGCCGGGCGCATCGGGACCGTGGGCACGGCCGTGGCCGGTGGCGCCCTCGGCGGGGTGCCCGTCAGCGGCATCGCCGGCGACCAGCAGGCTGCCTTGTTCGGCCAGGCGTGCTTCGAGCCTGGCATGGCCAAGGTGACCTACGGAACCGGCAGCTTCGTCCTGCTCAACGTGGGCGGGAGTTGTCCGGCACCGGCAGCAGGCCTCCTCACGACCGTTGCCTGGGACCTCGGTCACAGTGCTCCGGGGGGCACGGCCACCAGCGTCACCTACGCGCTCGAAGGGGCCGTCTTCATAACCGGCGCCGCCATCCAGTGGCTGCGCGACGGCCTCGGGCTGATCGCGCAGGCGGCCGACCTGGAACCGCTGGCCGAACAGGTGGACGACAGCGGCGGCCTGGTCCTCGTACCCGCCTTCACCGGGCTGGGCAGCCCGTGGTGGGATCCACGTGCCCGCGGCACGCTGGTGGGCATCAGCAGGGGCACAGGTGCCGCGCACCTCGCACGGGCCGCGGTCGAAGCCATCGCGTTCCAGGTACGCGATGTGATCGACGCCATGGCCGGCGCCGGCGGCCGACCGGTCGATACGCTGCGCGCCGACGGCGGCGCGTCAGTGATGAACCTGCTCCTCCAGCTGCAAGCCGACCAGCTGCGCTGCCCGGTGGCACGCGCCGCGAACCCGGACACGACAGCCCTGGGGGTCGCCATGCTCGCCGGTCTGGCCGAAGGCGTGTGGAGTTCGCTCGAGGACCTGGCCGCACTGTGGACGCCGGGTGCCGAGCTGACCCCGGCAACGCCCGCCGACATCGCCGACGCCTCGTACGGCGCATGGCGGCGCGCCGTGACCCGTGCCATGGGTTGGGCTGCACCGACTGCCGGTTGAGCAGCGCACCCGGTCCCGGTGCACCCGGCATCGGTCCGGTCCGCTCGATTCGGGACCGGTGGTCCCAGACGACAGGCGGCGGCAGCCGCCCACCCTCATGCCGCTGGCGGCGTGCTCGGTGCCGGTGTGCCTGGTTGGGCAGTGCTCGCCGTGCCCGGCGTTGTTCTCGGTGCCAGAACCTGCCGCGCCCCGTCGCCCGACGGGCCCAGGGCCGCGGTGTCCACGGTCGCCGGCGCCACGGTGGCCACGGGGGCGGCACCGACCGCGCCGTGCTTTTTGGCGTAGCGGTCGACATAGCTCTGGCCCGTCAGCTCGCGGATCCGGAACATCAGCTCGTCCGTGATGGCCCGCAGGACGAGAGGGTCGTCGACCTGGTCGCGGCGAAAGCGCGTGAGGTCGAGGGGTTCCCCGAAGCGCACGGTCACCGTGCGGAACGGGCGCACCTTGTTCGTGCCGACAGGTTGGACGTCGGCGGTACCCACGAGACCGACGGGGACGACGGGAACACCGGTTCCCAGGGCGAGCCGGGCCACACCCGTGTGACCCCGGTACAGCCGACCGTCAGGCGAGCGCGTACCCTCGGGGTAGATGCCGAGCACCCGCCCAGCCGCCAACACCTGGCGGGCGGCCGCCAACGCCCGCTCGGAAGCAGAACCGCCCTCGCGCCGCATGGGGATCTGGCCGGCCGCCTTGAAGAACCAGCGTGTCCGCCAGGAGTCGAAGTACTCCGCCTTGGCCACGAAGGTGACTCGCCGGCGCAGCACGAGGGGCAGGAAGAACGAGTCGAGGAACGCCACGTGGTTGGGCGCGAGGATCACCGGACCCCGTGTGGGTACGTGGCGCCGCCCTTCCACCCGGACCCGCCACACCAGCAGCATGATGGGTGTGAGCAGGATCTTCAGCACCCAGTAGGTCACGCCACACGGTACCAACGAGGACGCACCGGCGAACAGGGTCGCACGGGGGAAATTTCGGACCTGGGAGGATCGCGCCGGGGCTGCGCCTGGGACGGGAGCAGCACGGAGAGCCGGATCGCAGTGGAGGGCAGGGACGCCGCGTCGAGACGAAGCGGCACAGGGACAGCCGCGTCGAGACGAAGCGTCGCAGTGACCACCGAAGCCGTGATGGCCGTTGCCGTGATCGGCGAGCCGTTTCCTCAGGAGGAGCCGCCCATCCGGTGAACCCGGTCGGACATGCCTGGGCGCCACCTGCAGTGGCGGTGTGCTGAACTGCTCCCATGGGTGGCTGCAGGAGCGACCGGAGCGCGGTGGACCTGTCCTGGCTGGCGTCGGGCCACCCGAACCGGCCCAGGGCGGCAGGGTCGGGGCGGGGGCCGACGGGACGGGCACCAATGGGACGGGGGACGGCGGGACGGGGGGCGACGGGGCGCCGCTTCGTCGGCGGCACCCGGTAGGCCGGCGGTGGCCCGACGGCTCACCGCCCGCGGCCGGCGGCGCCGGCAGCAGCTCCTCGACTATGCCGCGGCGTGCTTTGCCTCCCAGGGATACCACCCGACCTCGGTCACCGACATCGTGGATGGCCTTGGGGTGGGCAAGGGCGTCTTCTACTGGTATTTCGCGTCGAAAGAGGAGCTGTTCCGCCAGATCCTCGCCGATGCGCAGCGGGACCTGCGTCGCCACCAACGCGCCGCCATCGCGGACGAACCCGACCCGGTGCGCCGCATCGAGCAGGGCATCCGGGCGACGGTGGCGTGGCTGGACGAGAACCGGCACCTGTTCGTGCTCCTCGAATTCGCCCGGACCGAGGAGCGCTTCGCCCCCCTGATCCGCCAGGGAGAGGAGCAGGCGGTCGCCGACGCCCTCCCCCATGTGAAGGCCGGCATCGCCGCCGGGCTCATCCGGCGCGACGACCCGCTGGTGCTGGCGCACGGGATCCTGGGCGTGACCGACCACCTCGCCCGCGTCCTGGTGCTCGAGCAGGGGCGTCCGGCCGAGGAGGCGGCCACGGCCACGGTGGCGTTCTGCCTCGAGGGCATCCTCTCCCCCGCCGCCGCCAGGAGCAGGTTGGGCCGGGCCGCGGGCTGACACGCTCCCTGCCGGCTCGGGTGACGGCTGGGCCGAACTCGGGAGGGCACCGCCGGGGAGGGCCCGAGCTGCGAGGTCAGGGACGCAGCTCGGTCAGCGTGCGGCGCAGGTTCCGCACCGCCTGCCCGATGCGCTGCTCGTTCTCGATGAGCGCGAAACGCACGTGGCCATCACCGCCTGGACCGAAACCAACACCCGGAGAGGTGGCGACCTCAGCTGACTCCACCAGGAACGACGCGAAGTGCAAGGACCCCATGGCCCGGTACGGCTCGGGGATGGGTGCCCACACGAACATGGTCCCCTTCGGCGGCACCACGTGCCAGCCGATGCGCGCCAGCCCGTCGCATAGGGCGTCGCGGCGGGCCTGGTAGGTCTCGTTGACCACCTTTGGGTAGTCGGGCGCCTCGTTCATGGCCACGATGGCCGCGATCTGGATGGGCTGGAAGGTACCGTAGTCGAGGTAGCTCTTGAGCTTGGTGAGGGCGGCCACCACCTCGGCGTTGCCCACCAGGAACGCCACCCGCCATCCCGCCATCGAGAACGACTTGGTGAGCGAGTACAGCTCCACGGCCACGTCCTTGGCACCGGGCACCTGCAGGATCGACGGGGGCTGGTAGCCGTCGAAGGCGATGTCGGCGTACGCGAAGTCGTGCACCAGCACGATCTCGTGCTCACGGGCGAAGTCGACGATCCGCTGCATCCAGGCCAGGTCCACGCAGGCGGTGGTGGGGTTGTGCGGGAACGACAGCACGACCACCCTCGGCTTGGGCCACGCGGATTCCCACGCTTCCATCAGGTTGGCGAAGAACTGCTCGCCCGCGACCACGTCGTCGGCGCCGGGATCGCCGGCAGCCGCGCCGCGCTCGAGCCGCACGTGTCGGACCTCGGCCCCGGCGAAGAGCGGTGCGTAGATGTGGATGGGGTACGACGGCGAGGGAACGAGTGCGCTGTCGCCCGGACCGAGCAGCACCCACATCAGGTGGGAGAGTCCCTCCTTGGCCCCGATGGTTGTCACGACCTCGGTGTCAGGGTCCAGCTCGACACCGAACCGGCGCAGGTACAGCGATGCGAGGGCCTGGCGGAGCTTGGGGATGCCCCGGCTGGCCGAGTAGCGGTGGTTCCTCGGGTTGCGCGCGGCCTCGGCCAGCTTCTCCACGGCAACATCGGGAGACGGCAGGTCGGGATTGCCGAAGGCCAGGTCGATCACATCTCGGCCGGCTCGGCGGGCCGCGAGCTTCAGCGCGTCGATGTGCGCGAACACATAGGGCGGCAGACCGTTGATCCGGCGGAACTCCATCTCCCGAGGTTAGCGCCCGCCAGCGCGGGCCCCGCCCCGGCTCGGCCGCGGTGTCAGCCCAGCGCGTCCCGTGCCTCGGCGAGCGCAGCGAGCGAGGCCGGCCACACGCACACCGCCCACGAAGCGCCCGCCGCCGCCAGTGCCGCCAGCTGTTCGGTCGCACCGGCCCGATCGGCCGGCAATGCCCCACCCCAGGTCACCTCGCCCCGGGAGGCTGCTGCCGCGACCTGTTCAGGCCGCGCCTGCCACAGGTTGACGGCGGCACCGAGGGCGACCGCCAGCGCCTCGGTTGCCGCCGAGCCGCCGCCGACCCACACCGGTACACCCTGGGCGGCCACCTGCCGCGCCACCGTCGCCAGCGCAGCTCGGCGCTGGGCCGCGGCCGGGTAGGGGAGACCGAAGGCGACGTTCTCGGGTGCGCTCTTGGAATCTCCGGTGCCCAACGCCGCCACGAACCGGCCGGGTGCCATGCGCGCCACCGACAGCAGCTGGGCAGCGAGCAACGCGTCGGGCACCATCCCCACCCGTGCCACCAGCGGGCCCACCCACACCCGGCGCGTCACCGCCGCCACGGCACCGAGTACCGGGAAGGCCGACAGGGCCGGACGGTGGGGTGCGCCGATGGGCCAGAGGTGATCGAACACGAACACACCGTCGAGGCCCGCGGACTCTGCCGCACGGGCCGCGTCGAGCACGGCCGCGTCGGCACGGAACGTGGGCAGGGTCACCCCGACGCGCACCGACGTCAGCTCCCGCCGCCGGCGCGAGACCGGGCGGCACGGGCCCGCAGGGCGGCACCGACGGCCCCCGCCCGCTCCCCCAGCGCTGCGGGCACGATGGCGACCGGTGGGCGGGCGGACCCCCCCTCCACCATGTCGGCGAACGCCTGGCGCAGGGGTTCGAGCAGGACGCTGCCCGCAGTCATGAGCCCACCGCCGAGGACGAACCGCTCGGGGTCGAGCGCAGCAGCCAGGTTGGTGAGCCCCAGTGCCAGCCACCACGCGAGCTCCCCCAGGACGGCCACGGCGGCCGGGTCGCCGGCCATGGCGGCCGCCGTCACGTGCTCCCCGCGCACCGCCTCGGGGTCACCTCCGGCCAGCCGGACCACCTCGGGTAACCGACCGGCGTTGGCGGCATCACGAGCCAGGCGTCCCAGTCCGGTGCCCGAGGCGTAGCGTTCCCAACAGCCGCGCTTGCCGCACGGGCAGCGTGGGCCGTGGGGGTCGACCACCATGTGGCCCACCTCACCAGCGAACCCGTGCGCGCCGCGGTCGACGGCACCGCCGGCCACGATCCCCCCGCCGATACCCGTCCCGAGGGTGAGCACCACGGCGTGCGACGCGCCGGCAGCCGCCCCTGCCGTCCATTCCGCCACGGCCGCGCAGGTGGCGTCGTTGTCCACCACCACCGCGATCCCCCCGAGGCGCTCGGACATTCGCTGCGCGATGGCAAGGCCCTGCCCCCCGGGCAGGTTGGGTGCGAACCGCAGGACTCCGTCCTCGTCCACCAGCCCTGGCACCCCCACACCCAGCGCACCTGCCGCCGTCCCCGTCACACGGGCCAGCTGGCGGGCCATGGCCTCGACGGCATCGAGGATCTCCCCGGCCGTGCCCGGTGCCACCCCGGCGGCGGCGTGGGGCACCGGGGTCGCTGTCCGCTCCTCGGCGACCACCGCCCCGGTGGCATCGAGCGCCACACCCAGCAGCTTGGTGCCACCGACGTCGATCCCAAAGGTCAGCGAACCGTCCATGGGAGCCGACGACCCGCCGGGGCTCAGGTGGCCAGCGTCGACTCGACCCGCGACTTGAGCTCCTCCAGCGCGGTGTGCATGATCCTGCTCTGTGCCCGCCGCTTGATGAAACCCGGCAGCGGCACCCGCAGCTCCACGTCGAGCACGTAGGTGACCTCGGTCGCACCCTCGCCTGCCGGCTCGAAGGTGTAGCTCCCGTCGAGCTTGGCAGTCAGGTCACCCGCCGTCTGCTTCCATGCCAGCACACGTGGGGCCCCGCTGTAGTCGTAGTGGAGGGTGTAGCTGGTGGACCGGCCGAACGCCCCGGCCCGGAAGGTCACCTCCGTCGGCCGGCCCTCGCCGTCGCGGGCATGGACGGTGACTTCCTTGATGTCGGCGGCCCACTCGGGGTACCGCTCGACGTCGCTCACCACGTCGAAGCAGTACTCCGGCGGGGCGGCGACCACCATGCGCTCCGTGGCCTGTTCCGCCACCTCGACTCCTTTGTCGACCCCACGGGCCCGACCCGGGCTCCCCTGCCGGCGGCGCTCAGCCTCCCACGTCGGCCAGCGCCGAGGCCAGCCTACGTGCGAGGCCGTCGTACCCGAAGGATGCCACGACCCGGCGACGGGCGGCGTCGCCCATCGTGTGTCGCAGCCGGTCGTCGGCCAGCAGGCGGCGCAGCGCCAGCGCGACCGAGCCTGCGTCGCGCGGGGTCGGCACCACGAACCCGGTGCGGCCGTCGACCACCGCCTCGCTGGCACCGCCGCTGTCCCCGGCGACCTGCGGGACGCCACATGCCGCCGCCTCCAGGAACACGATGCCGAACCCCTCCTGTTCCAATCCGCCCCAGCGGTTCCGGCACACCATGGCGAAGACGTCGCCAGCACCGTAGAACGAGGGCAGGTCGGCGTCGTCCACCCGACCCACCAGGCGCACCGGAGCACCAATGGCGTCGATCCGACGGGCCAGCCGGTCGCGGTCCCGGCCGGTTCCGCCGATGGCGACGGTGAGCCCGGGAAACGACGGCGCCAGTGCGCCAGCTGCGTCGATGAGCACGTCCATGCCCTTGCGCGGCACCAGCCGGCTGATGCTGACCACCAGCGGGCCCTCGGTCGGCAGGCCGAACCGGGCCCGCGCGCCGGCCCGCGCCGAGGAGTCCAACGGGCGGAAGCGGTCGGTGTCCACGCCGGGAGGGACCTGCACCACGGCTGGCATGCGTCGGCCGGCCGCTCGGCGGGCCTCGGCTTCGGGGTAGCTGCCGGCACACACCGCCAACTGGGCATGGCCGAGGACACTCGCCAGTGCCTGGCGCGTGCCCGGCAGGCGCCCCGGCACCGTGACCTCCGCGCCGTGGAGCACGACGGCGTAGGGCAGGCCGGCCTGATCGAGCCACGGCCCGAGCAGCCCGAGGGGCAGCGCGGGATCGAGCACGACGAAGGCGGCCCCCACCCGGCGGGCGGTGTGGTGGATGCGGCGAGCCATGGCAGGGGTCGGCAGCATCATGGCGGTGGGCACGCGTTCGATGTGGATGCCGTGCACGGCCTGCCGGGCGTCGAAGGCAGCAGCGGCCGGATCCGACGACGCCGTGAGCACCGCGTAGGTGGAGGGATCCAGGCGGCGCCACAATTCCCAGAGGTAGACCTGGATGCCACCCACCTTGGGTGGGAAGTCATTGGTGACAAGCAGGTGCTTCACCGAGTCGCTGGGTCAACCGCGTTCAACTGGCGGCGCGGCTGGCGAAGCGGAGGGACGGCACCAGGCCCGCCCGTGCCAGGAGGCGGACCGCCCGGGCCTCGTCGGCGCCGATCACCACGGCGTCGTTCGGCTCGCACCGCAGGACGAAGCTCACCAGGCAGTCCTCACACGCCGCCGAACGCTGCCGGGCGCAGTCGTCGCAGCTGACCGAGATGGTTGTGGGCTCGTGCATCGCATCCCTCCCTGGGCGGGAACGTCGTCGGGCCCAGCATGCCCGGTGGGTGTGACGCTCAGGCGCCCGGTGGTGCGAACTGCGGTTGCGGGCCCAGCACCTCGACCGCGCGGCCGTGACCGCACCACCGGCAGGTGACCTCGACCACCGACTCGGACAGCACCTGCTCGTCCTCCACGTGCAGCTCGCCGCCCACGCTGTAGTGGTGGTAGGCGCGCGTCCGCCGGTCGGTCACGACGTCGAAGCGGGTCAGGTTGCCGCACGCTGCGCACCGGTACCGGGTGACGGTCACGCTCCCACGCTACTTCGCAGGGCACATCCGATGGTCCGCCGATCGGTTGCCGACGCTTCATAGGATACGGTTGGTGTCTTCTGCCGACGACGTCCGCACCGCTGCTGCCGCCGCGCTGCCCCTCGAGGGCGGACTGCCACTGCACCGGGTGACCTTCGCCGTCGTCGACGTGGAGACCACGGGGGCCTCGCCCAGCACCGCTGCACTCACCGAGGTGGCAGCGGCCACGTTCCTGGCCGGCGAGTGCACCGGGACCTTCCAGACGCTGGTGTGCCCTGGGATACCCATCCCCGCGTCGATCACGGCCCTCACCGGCATCACCGATGCCATGGTGGCCGGTGCGCCTGCTGCCCGCCCGGCGGTGGCGCAGCTGCGCGCCTTCGTGGACGGAGCTGTACTGGTCGGGCACAACGTGGCGTTCGACCTCGGGTTCCTCAACGCCGTCCTGGCAGCATCGGGAGGCCCACCACTCCAGGGCACGGCGGTCGACACCCTGGCGCTGGCACGCGTGCTCCTCGCCGACGAGGTCCCCGACTGCCGGCTCGCCACGCTGGCGCGCGTGCTGCGACTCGGCCACCGGCCCGCCCACCGTGCCATGACGGACGTCCTCGCCACCGCCGACCTGTTGCACGCCCTGATCGAGCGGGCCACCGGCTACGACGTGTTCACGCTGGCAGACCTTCTCGCCCTGCCGCAGGCGGCGGCAGCCTGATCGGCTCGCAAGGCCCCAAGGTTCCACCGGGCTCCCACTGAGGCGGGCTCCCGCTGACCCGGCGTGCAGTTCCCACCTCCCAGCGCGCGTCGCGGTTCCCGGCGATCGGCCCGTACCGGCGCGTGGAAGAAGGCAACCTCCTCGCGCACGGGGCCGTTCCGACACGTCGATCGGGCTGCACGGTCCATCCGGGCGAGCAGGCGGCGCCATCTGTGGTACGACGGCGAAGGTCCGGGCTGCGCGCCGTGTCCTGCAGGGGCTCGTCGCCGGTGCCATGCTCCTGTGTGTGCTCCACGCCTTCGTGCTCATCGACGCTGCCCCCGCTCGCATCGCGCCCCTGGCCGAAGAATTGGCCGCAACCGACGGTGTCACCGAGGTCTTCTCGGTGGCAGGCGGGGTCTGCGACCTGATCGCGATCGTCCGGGTCCGCCGCCACGAGGACCTCGTCACGGTGGTGACGCAGCGGATCGACACCCTGGCAGGGATCGAGTCGACGACTACGCTCGTCGCCTTCCAGGCCTACAGCCGCCACGACCTCGAGGCCATCTGGGACCTGGGCCCCGCCTGAGGACAGCGAAGAAGACGGTCAGCCCTCCGGCACCCGGCACCGGTAGGGCGCGCCACGGCCCGGTGACCAGCGGCGCTGCCGCGACCACCGGGCCGTGTCCTGCAGGGGCGGGGGGCGACCCTTGCCGGGGGGAACGGGGGATCGCCGCCAACCTGGCGGTCCGAGGACACCAGTGGGCCGCCTTGTCCGTGCGTTGGCTGCGGCGCCCACGCCCCGACCGCGGAAGCTTCCGCCGGCTGGGATCGGGCGACGGGGCATGATGCGCGCCGATGACGAGACAGGGAAAATCCGGCGCGCCCGGCGTCCGCCCTGGTCAGCCGGCGGCCACCGCGTTGGAGACGCGCACGAGGCCTTCGAGCACGGCCAGCGCTCGCCCCTCGTCGATGGCGGCGCTGGCGGCGGCCACGCCGCCGGCCAGATCGGAGGCGATGCCGGCCACCACCAGCCCAGCGGCCGCGTTGAGCACCACAATGTCACGATGGGGCCCCTCCTCGCCGGCCAGCACCCGACGAACGATGCCGGCGTTGAAGGCAGCATCCGCCCCCCGTAGTTCCTCGAGCGATGCGCGGCGCAGGCCGAGCTCGGTGGCGTCGACCTGGTAGCGGCGAACACGAGTGTCCTCGCCCGACACCGCTCGGGCGTCGGGATCAGTCAGCTCGAGCACGGTGGTGGGACCTGTGGTCGACAGCTCGTCCAGTCCGTCGGACCCGTGGACGACCATTGCCCGGCGCGCGCCGTTGGCCGCCAGGACGCCCAGCATCTTCTCCGCCATGGCCAACTCGCTCACACCCACCACCTGGCACCGGGCGCGCGCCGGGTTCGCCAACGGCCCGAGGAAGTTGAACACCGTGGCGATGCCCAGGTCTCGCCGCACGGGCGCGGCGTGGCGCATGGCGGGGTGGAATCGGGGTGCGAAGCAAAAGCCCATACCGACCTCCGCCACGCAACGGCGCACGCCCTCGGGGCCGAGATCGATCACCACGCCGAGGGCTTCGAGCACGTCGGCCGAACCCGCCGACGAGGACGCCGCACGGCCCCCGTGCTTGCACACGCGGGCACCGGCACCGGCCACCACGAACGCTGCCATCGTCGACACGTTGACGGACCGGCTGCGGTCGCCACCCGTACCGCATGTGTCGACCACATCCCACGGCAACGGCAACGGTTCGGCGTGGTCGAGCATGGCCCGCACCAAGCCGGCCATCTCCTCCACCGTTTCGCCCTTGGCACGCAGGGCGGTCACGAAGGCAGCGATCTGGGCTGGGGTGGCTGCTCCCGACAGGATCTCGCCCAGCGCGCAGGCCGCCTCCTGCGCTGTGAGCCCTTGGCCGTCGAGAAGCCTGCTCAGCACCCCCGGCCACCCTCCCAGCTGCTCGAAGGCGGTGGGGTCCACCGAGCCACCGGGGGCAGGCCCCGAAGCAGCAGTGGCACCGTCCGGCGCTTCCGGTGCCCGAGGCTGGGTGCCACCGGAACCGGCAGCGGGCGAGCCGCCGTTCAGTCCCACCACAGGTCGCCGTCCAAGACGCCACGGGCGATGAGGCCCAGCTGGACCTGGCTGGTGCCCTCCACGATGGTGAGCTGTTTGGCGTCGCGGTACCACTGCTCGGTGGGATGGTCCTCCATGTACCCGGCCGCGCCCAGCAGCTGGACGGCCAGGCCCGAGGCCCGCACAGCGAGCTCGGTGGCGTGGTACTTCGCCATCGACAGGTAGGGCACCCACTCCTTGGTGAATTTGCCCTGGTCCGCCAGCCAGGCCGCCCGGTAGGTGAGCAGCCGGGCGGCTTCGATGTCCACGGCGCACTTGGCGATCTCCCACTGGATGCCCTGGAATTCGGCCACCGTGCGGCCGAAGGCAGACCGCTGCTTGACGTACTCGGTGGCGTACATGAGGGCGCCCTCGGCCAAACCGATCCCCCGGGCGGCGACGACGGGGCGCATGGCGTTGAGGCCCAGCATCGCCAGGCGAAAGCCTCCCACGGCACCGATCACGTTCTCGGGCGGGACGCGCACCTCGTGCAGCAGCAGCTCGCCGGTGTCCACACCCCGGACCCCCATTTTGCGGTCGCGGCGGCCCACCTCCACGCCCTCCCACGACCGCTCCACCACGAACGCCGTCACCGAGTCGTGAGCACGGCTGGCAGGATCACCTGTCTTGGCGAAGACCGTGTACCAGTCGGCCTCCGCTACACCCGACATCCAGCACTTCGTCCCACTGAGGATCCAGCCGCCCGGCTGGTCGGGATCGGGCACGGCACGCGTCGCCATGCCCATCACGTCGCTGCCCGCCTGGGGCTCGGACAGGCCGAAAGCGGCCCGCTGGGCCCCGCTGGCGATTCCGGGCAGGTAGCGGCGCTTTTGCTCCTCGGATCCAGCGATCATCACCGGCCCGGTGGGCAGCCTGGTGAGCAGCAGCATGAGCGCGGCCGTGTTGGAGTACTTGGCCACCTCCTCGATGGCGATACTCAGGCCCACGATGCCCGCGCCCGACCCACCGTAGGCCTCCGGGATGCACAGACCGAGCAGTCCCGCGTCGCGAAACACCTCGAACAGGTCCTGGGGGTAGGCCCCGGACTGGTCGATCTCGCGCGCTCGGGGTTTCACCTTGTCCCGCGCCAGGCGCCGGACGGTCTGCTGGAGCTCTGTCAGCTCGGGCGACAGCTCGAAGTCCATGACCGGCGAGGCTACCGGAGCGCGCCCTGTCGCTCGCCGGGGCACCGTCGATGATCGCTGTCGAGTGGTACGGCGTGCCCACACCTGCCCGCCCGCGTCCGGAGGCCCGGCACGGCCGTGCGGGGATGGCTCAGGCCGACTTGCGGCGTTGGCGCAGGATCCGGCGCCGCTCGCGCTCGGTGGCACCGCCCCAAACGCCCTCGCGCTCGCGGTTGGCCAGCGCGTGCTCGAGGCACGCCTGGCGAACCGGGCACAGGGCGCAGATGGCCTTGGCCTGCTCGGCGTCCTCGTCGGACACCGGGAAGAACACCTCGGGGTCGATGCCCCGGCAGGCGGCTCGCTTGCGCCACGTGGCGGTCGTGAGGGCGGTCATCGGGTTCACTTCCTCGGGCACGGATGGTGCGTCGTCGGTGGTTCGGTCCTGCTGGTCGTGGGTTCCGGCCGACCCCTCGTGGCCGTACGCCAGCGGGGGCTCGCCCGGTCGGGGACCCCACGACCAGGGACGATGATCCCCGCAGGAGGAATTCGGCGGAAAATGTAGTATGCCTGAGCGCGTCGCATCTTGTCCAGGTCTGGGTTGTCCAGGTCTGGGTTGTCCAGGTCTGGGTTGTCCAGGTCTGGGTTGTCCAGGTCTGGGTTGGCAGGGTGTGGGTTGGCAGGGTGTGGGTTGGCAGGGTCCCCACAGCGGCCCGCCCGGCGTCGCTCCTCGCCCGGCCTCAGGATCGCAGGTCGCTGAGCAGCTCCTGGCGGACGTCGTCGGGCAGCGCCACGGCATGCGTGTACTCAGGGTGCACACTGGCCAGGACGGCTGGCCCAGTTGCGAACCGTTCGATCTGGGACGGATCCAGGTCGAAGCGGACGTAGTGCACCGCCGCTGTAACCGTGTCACGGGTCAGAGACGCCTCGTGGGCCTGCTCGGGCGTACAGCGCACCACCTCGAGCCCGCCCTCCGACTGCGCGTCGCCCAGGCGCAGCTCGATGGCACGCTCGATGCCCACCAGTTTCGGCAGCCACGAGCGCAACTCGGCTTGACTGGTCAGCTCGATGAACAGCGTCGCCGACAGCTGCCCGGGCTCGGGCACGAGGGGGTTGTAGACCTCCAGCTCGGTGCGGATCTGCTCGTCGGTGAGCATTCGCTCGGCCCGCGCCATCTCCTGCACCTGGAACCTGACTGTCTCACGGTTCTCGAACACCAGCGACACCACAGGACCCAGTGCCACACGCCGACGGCGCTTGAGGTCGATGATCCTGGCCCGGAACTCGTCGCGTTCACGTTCGTACTGGCGCAGGTCAGCGATGTCCTCCAGGGTCAGCTTCCGGCTCACCGCTCACTCCTCAATGTCGCCTGGCAGTGCCGCCCGACCGCACGTGAAGTGGCCAGCGGGCGGGCGCACCGGCACGTCCACCGGCGTGGTGCCGGGTGCTGCGCCCGACGGTGGGCGCAGCACCCGGATGGCCCCGCTCCGAGGCCTGATCGGCCACCGGTCTTTGGGGGATCGGCGAGCGTTCAGGCGATCGACGACAGACCCTGGGTGAACCGGCCGGCGTGGCTCTTCTCCGCCCGCGCCAGGGTCTCGAACCACTCCGCCACCTCCTCGAACCCCTCGTCGCGCGCCGTACGGGCGAAGCCCGGGTACATCTCGGTGTACTCGTAGGTCTCGCCCTCGATGGCCGACTTGAGGTTCTGCTCGGTGCTGCCCACCGGCACGCCGGTGACGGGGTCACCGACCTCCTTCAGGAAGTCGAAGTGCCCGAAGGCATGGCCTGTCTCGCCCTCCGCCACGGACCGGAACAGCGCGGCGACGTCGGGGTAGCCCTCCACGTCGGCCTTCTGGGCGAAGTACAGGTATCGGCGGTTCGCCTGGCTCTCGCCGGCGAAGGCCGTCTTGAGGTTCTCCTCGGTCTTGGTGCCCTTCAGCGGTGCCATGATGGCGGTTCCTCCTCTGTGTCGTGGATCGGTTGCGACGTCACGGGTCAGTCGGCGGCGGGGGCGGCACGCCCGCTGACGGCGCGGCACGCCGTCGACCCCGCTGCCTGTCGTGTCCTGCGGGCCTGCACTGATCGCACAGCCCCCGGAACACCACCTCCGCCTCACCCACCTCGAACCCCGCGGCAGCGTCGGCCGGTACCTGCAGGTGCCCGAAGTCGGCGTGCAGATCCCGGACCTTCCCGCACGAACGGCACACCAGGTGGTGGTGGCGGACCTCGACGTTGGGGTCAAAGCGCGTGGTGCCCGTCCCCACGTCGAGTGCGTCGAGCTCCCCCATGGCCGCCAGCTCGTTGAGGGTCTGGTAGACGGTCTTGAGGGAGATGGTCTCCATCTCCTGCCGGGCTGCCGCGTACACCGCGTCGGCCGACGGATGCGTCACGTCGCCCTGCAGGACACGGAAGATGCACTGCCGCTGGGGGGTCACCTTCCGGCCCTGGGCGCGAAACAGCCGCGTCAGCTCCTCGGCAGTCTTCACGATCCCAGCGTATCAGCATCGATTGTTTGTTGACATCGAGTGTAGGAATGTCGCCAGCCGTGCCCGTCTCGCCGCTGCCGGTGACGACCTCCGCCACGCACCGGTCGGCCGGGAGCCGTTGCCGGTCAAGGGGCGTCCGTCGGGTGCGCCGACGCGGCCCCCGCCGACCGGCAGGGGTTCGGTGCCGCCGTCGGCGAGTCCCCTTCGCCGCCACCCGCCGCTCTCGGCGGCCGCCGGTCGACGTCACCGAGGACCCGACACCGGTATGGCAGGCTGGCGCCGTGGCCACCACCGCCGGCATCGCACCCGCGCGCTTTGACCGCGAGGAGTCGCTCCAGCGCCTGGCCGAGGAGCAATTCGACGTCCTCGTTGTCGGCGGCGGGATCACCGGGGCCGGCGTGGCGCTCGACGCCGCCGCCCGCGGCCTGCGCACCGCCCTGGTCGAACGGGTCGACTTCGCCTCGGGCACCTCGTCGAAGTCCTCGAAGATGGTCCACGGCGGCCTCCGGTACCTCCAGCACCACGACTTCCGTCTCGTCTACGAGGCGCTACACGAGCGCCAGCGCTTGCTCGACAACGCCCCCCACCTGGTCCATCCGCTGCCCTTCCTCATCCCACTGTTCGGCCGCAACGGCGTGGTCGACAGGAGCGTGGCTCGGGCCTACAGCACCGCCCTCTGGCTCTACGACGTGACCGGCGGCCTGCGCATCGGCCGGCGCCACGCGCGCGTCGGGCGCGCCGAGGCCCTGGCCCACCTGCCGACGCTGCGAGCCCAGCACCTGGTCGCTGCCTTCGTCTACTACGACGCCCAGGCCGACGACGCCCGTCTCACGGTGGCGGTGGCCCGGACCGCCGCCCTCGATCACGGCGCTGTGGTCGCCAATTACGCCGGGGTGACCGGCCTGCTTCGCGACCGGACCGGCCGGATCGTCGGCGCTCAGGTGCGCGCTGAGGTACCCGTGCCGGGCGCCCCCCCGGCACGGGAGCTGGAGGTGCGGGCGTCTGTCGTGGTGAACGCCACCGGCGTGTGGGTCGACGACCTTCGCGCCCTCGACGAGGGAGCGCACCCCCACTCGATTCGCCCGGCCAAGGGCATCCACCTGACCGTCCCCCGCTCGCGGGTGCCGGCGGACATGGCGGCGGTGATCCCCGTGCGCGGCGACCGCCGGTCCATCTTCGTCGTGCCGTGGCCCGACGGCGACGACGTCTACCTCGGCACCACCGATACCGCCTGGGACGGCCCTCTGGAGGATCCCGCCTGCCTCCCCGAGGACGTGGCGTACGTGCTGGAGGCCGCCAACGGCTCGCTCGAGGGAGCACTGACCGAGGCCGATGTCACCGGGGTGTGGGCGGGGCTGCGCCCGCTGCTCGCTCCTTCCCCGGGCCGGTCCGTGAGCGAGCGAACCGCCGACCTGTCCCGGCGCCACACGGTTCGGGTCTCCGAACACGGCCTGGTCACCGTCACCGGCGGCAAGCTCACCACCTACCGCAAGATGGCCGAGGACGCCGTGGCACGCGCGCTGCGGCTGGTCGGGGCACGGGCACCCGCTGGCGCGCACCGCTGCCCCACCCCCCGCCTGCGCCTCCACGGTGCGCGCGGCCTCGACCGCTTCCACGAGCCCGGTATGGCGGAGGAGCTCGGGCTGGCGCCGGAGGTGCTCGACACCCTCGTGGCGCGACATGGGGACGAGACGCCAGCCGTCGTGGACCTGGCCGCAGGCGACCCTTCCCTGCTGGAGCCGCTCGTCACCGGGTTGCCGTACCTGCGGGCCGAGGCACACTGGGCGGTTCGCCACGAGATGGCCATGACCGTCGACGACGTCCTGGCACGGCGAACTCGCGTGGCGCTGCGCCAGGGTGCGACGAGCGCGACGGTGGCAGCGGGGCTGGCCGCGGAGCTGGCCGGCCTCTGGGGCCGCCCACCAGCCGACGCGGCCCTCGAGGCGGCCGCGTTCGCCCGGGCCCGGTACGACGAGCTGGCGCGCGCCGGCCTGCCGGCCTCCGAGCGGCCCAGCCGACCCGACGCGTCGCAGCCCGCCACCGAGCCTGCTGTCCCCAGGGCGCCGGTGCGGTCCCGCCCGGACCGGCCCCAGCAGTCGTGAACGGGCTCCCGAACCTGCCCCGGCGCACACCGGTGGCGCCAACTGAGCTCGCGGCCGACACCGGGCGCGGACGCGAACGGCTGGCCGGCACGCGGGTCCCGGTGGACGGCGAGCTGGTGCGCCGCCTGCACGACGTGTGCGCCGAGGTCACCGACGACCCCGACGAGCTGGCGGGCGCGGGACGTGACTGGTGGCCCCTGGCCATCCGGTGGGCCGTGCAGGGGATGGTGCCGGCCATGCCCGCCGTCCTGGCGCGTCCGCACAGTGCTGGCGAGGTGGCAGCCGTCCTGGCCGCGTGCCACCGCTCGCACGTCCCGGTGACGCCCATGGCGGGCCGGTCGGGGGTATGCGGTTCGAGCGTCCCGGTGTTCGGCGGCGTCGCCCTCGACCTGTGCGCGCTGGCGGGCGTCACCGACCTCGACGCCACGTCGCTGCTGGCCGACGTCCTGCCAGGCACCTTCGGACCCGACCTCGAAGAACGCCTGCGGGCCGAGGGGCTGACCCTGGGTCACTGGCCCCAGTCCATGGCGTTGTCGACCGTTGGCGGATGGCTGGCATGCCGGAGCGCGGGCCAGTACTCCACCCGCTACGGCAAGATCGAGGACATGGTGGTGGGTTTGGAGGTCGCCCTGGCCGACGGGCGGCTCCTGCGCACCGGGGGCAGCGCGCCCCGTGCCGCACTGGGTCCGGACCTGACGCAGGTGTTCGTCGGCTCGGAGGGCACCTTGGGCGTCATCACCCAAGCGCGCCTTCGCCTGCACCCGCTCCCTGCGGCCGAGGGCCGCCGCGCGTTTGGCTTCGAGACCTTCGACACCGGGCTCGAGGCGTGCCGCCGGGTGCTCCGACGCGGGGCCACGCCGGCAGTCCTCCGGCTGTACGACGCCACGGAGTCCCAGCGCCACTTCGACATCGCTGGCCACCACGTCCTCGTGGTGCTCGACGAGGCCGACGCAGCCCTGCTGCCCGGCGTGCTGGCGGTGGTCGACGAGGAGGCGGGCGCCTGCGGCGGGCAGCGGCTGGACGACGGGCTGGTGGACCGCTGGTTGCGCCAGCGCAACGACGTGTCGGCGCTCGCCCCCCTCTACCGTGCGGGGATCGTGGTCGACACGATCGAGGTCGCCGCCCGTTGGGGTGCCCTTCCCACCATCTACGCCGCGTGCGTGTCGCGCCTGTCGGCCATCGACGGCATGCTCGTGGCGTCGGCCCACCAGTCGCACGCCTATCCCGACGGCGCCTGCCTCTACTTCACCTTTGCCGGACGCATGCCGACGGCCGCGCCCGGGCACGCTGACGCGGCCGCCGAGGACGCCTGGGCCGAGGCCTTCTACACCGAGGCGTGGGACACCGTCACGCGCACGGTACGCACTGCTGGCGGCGCCATCAGCCACCACCACGGCGTGGGCGTCAACCGGGCGCGTTTCATGGCCGACGCGCTCGGCGGCGGGCTCGAGGTACTCAGGTCCCTCAAGGACGCGCTCGACCCCGGTGGCATCCTCAATCCGGGCAAGCTCGGCCTCCCCTCGCCGTTCGGCGAGCTGCCCTGGCCGTCGCCGGTGCACCGATGACCGGCATCCTGGTCGTCGACGTGGGCACGTCGTCGGTGCGTGCCAGTGTGGTGCGCCCCGACAGCTCGGTCCACGGCAGCGTCCAGATCCCGGTCCTGCCGTCGTCGCCCATGCCCGGTTTGGTGGAGTTCGATCCCCTCCAAATGGCCCGTGCCGTGCTGCAGGCGGCCACCGCCTCCCTCGAGGCCGCCGGCCCCGTGGCCGGTGTGGGCATCGCCAACCAACGGGCGTCCACGGTGGTCTGGGACCGGTCCACGGGCGAGCCGGTCGGCCCCGGAATCGGATGGCAAGACCTGCGGACGGTCGGGACGTGTCTCGCCCTGCGGGATCAGGGGGTGCGGGTCGCCCCCAACGAATCGGCCACCAAACTGGCGTACCTGCTCGATGCGGCCGATCCCGAACGAGCACGCGACCTGTGCTTCGGAACGGTGGACAGCTGGGTGGCGTGGATCCTCTCCGGTGGCGGACCCACCGGGCGCGCCGCCCAACCCCTGCACGTGACCGACGCCACCAACGCCGGGCTCACCGGCCTGCTCGACCCGAGCGGGACTCGCTGGGACGACGCGGTGCTCGCGGCACTCCGGATCCCGCCACGCACCCTGCCGCGCATCATGGACTCCTCGGGTGCCCTGGGCGAGGCCAGCATGCTGCCCGGCGCTCCCGTCATCTGCGGCATGGCCGGCGACCAGCAGGCGTCGCTCGTGGGCCAGGGATGCACGAGTCCTGGGCTCGCCAAGGCGACCTTCGGCACCGGAGGCATGCTCGACTGCTGCACGGGCCCCACCCGGCCGGCCTTCACCCGGCGGGGAGCGTCCGGGACCTTCCCCATCGTGGCATGGCGGCGGGGAGGACGGCCCACCTGGGGGGTCGAGGCCGTCATGCTGGCAGCCGGCACCTGCATCGAGTGGCTGCGCGACGATCTCGGCATCATCGCCGATCCGGCGGAGACCGACGCGCTGGCAGCTACCTGCGACGACAGCGGGGACGTGTGGTTCGTGCCGGCCCTGCTGGGCCTCGGCACACCGGTCTGGGACTTCGGCGCACGCGGGACCATCCTCGGCATCACCCGGGGCACGGGTCGGCCACAGCTGGTGCGAGCCGTGCTCGAAGGCATCGCCCATCGCGGCGCCGACCTGCTGGAGGCGGCCGAGGCGGACACGGGGCTGTCCATCCCGACCCTCCGGGTCGACGGGGGCATGGCGGGGAATGCCACGTTCGTGCGCGCCCTGGCGGATGCCGCGGGCCGGCCGGTCGAGGTGGCACCCGTGACCGAGGCGACCACGCTTGGTGCCGCGTACCTGGCCGGCATGGCGCTTGGTTTCTGGGCAGACGAAGCCGAGGTGGCTGCAGCGTGGCACCCGGCCCGGGTGGTCGAGCCCGCCGTCAGCCCCACCACCCGCGCCGCCGCCCGCGAGCGGTGGCTCGCCGCCCGGGAGCGCTCGCAGGCGATAGTGCCCGAACTGTCGTCCCTCGAGTTCTGAGGACCGCACCGCGATCGCGGCAGACGCCGCGGCGGACCCTACTCGGGGACCTCACGACGGCACACATGCATTTGGCGGCCGAGCCGACCCGAGCTCGGCCCGTGCGCCCGTCACGGTTCGGATCCCCACACCGTTGCTTACGTTTCGAAGGAGCCCCTCGGTCAGTGCCTGCCCAACCCTTCAATCGCGCGTGTTCTCACATCTTCGGCTCACCTCGTCCACATGGGCGATCAGTCACAGTGCTGCTGTCCCCTATCGACGACGAAAGGAGAGTGGGAGATGGAAGTGAGACGCAAGCTACTCATCGCCGGGATCGCCACGGTTCCCGTGCTCGGTGCGGGCGGCGTGGCGTATGCCGCTACGACAGGAGCGAGCGGGCAATCCGGGTCGAGCACGATCTCGACCGCCGGAACGCCAGACGCTTCGACCGCCGCGGACACGGCCGAATCATCGGCACCCGAGACAGCCGGCGAGCTCCACGGTCCAGAGGCCGACGGTCCTGGCGGCCACCAGGACGCACCGGGAACCAACGTCGATCACCAGTTCACGGGCCAGGAGTAATCACGGCAACCCTGTGCGGGCCCCGGGATTCCCGGGGCCCGCACAGACCCCCACGACGGGAGCACCCCACATGGCCGACATCCGGACACGAGCGGGTTCACCACCGCACCGAACCCCTCGACCGCACCGCCCGAGCCCGCGACTGTCGTTCCGCGGGGTCAGCGATTCCTTGGCCCGTCGCCGGGCCCGGCTGCGCATGCGCCGATCGTGGTTCGGCCGTCACCCGCTCGCGACCGTGGGGCTTGCGACGTTGGTCGCGTTCACACCGGCCTGGTGGTCGTTCATCTCGGCGGTCACGAACCGAGCCAATGGCTCACCGATCGCAGCAGCGGCCGAGTGGTTCCGCGACCATGGCGGTGCCGGGGTGACCCGGTGGGCCGAGAACCTCTGGTACTCCTGGCACGCCCCGCCCAAGGGAGGGAGGCCCCCAAAGGGGGCCATCCCGCCGCCCACCGCCGCGCCCGCCACCACACCGGCCGTGCCGGTCACCGTGCCCCACCTGCCGCCCCCCCAGCCCATCACGCCCCTGGCCGACCCCCCGGTGCCCGGCGAGGGGCAGTGGCACCCCGTCGGGCGACTCGTCGACGGCGTCCCGGCGGTCTA
>Ga0209061_1000313_pt1 | contig 139903 bp, 114 predicted proteins | sample Coa_R1_10_FD_187157 | JGI IMG/M metagenome (GOLD analysis project Ga0209061, IMG submission 187157) | Surface soil microbial communities from Centralia Pennsylvania, which are recovering from an underground coalmine fire - Coalmine... | ecosystem: Environmental > Terrestrial > Soil >... | reverse complement strand
CGGTCCGCCGTTCCTCGTCCGTGCGGAGACGCAGCTCTGTTGGGTTCTTCGATGAAATGGCGAGCCTTTACTCCCGTGAAAAGCCCGCGCTGTTTCCACATTGCACGCCCGCCTTCCGATTCGCCACCTATCACTCGCCACTGCTCGCTAAAGGGCGGAACACTCAATCAGCCTTGCAACGAGCTAACCCACTGAAAAATCATGCACTTCCATATTCGAGGGCGGAACGTCCCGTCACGTCCATTTGCACCTATCCCAGCGATGCAATCGCGCTATTCCGGGCCGACGGTTAATCGCCTGCCGAATCGTGTATCAGGGGCTGGGGAATTCCGTCAGCCCGCCTCGGACATCGACGCGCCGCGGTATCTTGCGTTGGCGATTCCGTGGAAAGATTTCGTGGCCTGCCTTGCTTCTTCTTCCAGGTCTTCCCATGTCTTGCACCATTCGGTGACAACGTCAAACTCCCACGCCTCTTCGTTCCACCGCCCTATCGCCAGTTGCACGAGACGCGGACCAAGGTGGGAAGAACTCAAGTCGCGCAATACCACGACCTCGAGATCGAGCATCGTGCACAGTTGTCGAGTGTATGGCCCTGCGGGCAGCGCTGCCTCGCCGGATCCGTCGTCCCCGATCAGTTGCCCGGATCGAATCTTGTCCTTCGACGGCGCGGGCTCTGGTCGCTTCGCCCCTAACTGCATGATATATCGCTCGATGAAGCGACGATCAAAGGGCACGAGGAATACCACGAACAGCAGCAAGATGATTAATAAGCCGGCCATTTCGTTTCGTGTCCCTCGATGGCGCGCGATTCCGAGAATCCACACCCAGTCATTTAGCCAATTTCGCGGAAAACAGCAAGCGCGCAATACGCGGTCGAACCGCGCGCTTTCTTCCTGGAAACAGGTGCAACCTCCCGCAGCTTCGCTTTTTCACTGGCTCTTGGCGGACTCCCGCGTCTACCGCGGACCGGCTGCGCGCCTGAACTCTCCCCTTGCTGCCGGTGGGTCGCTACTGGTCGGAAAACGCCAGGAGCACATTGCCGGGCATGGCCCCAAAACCTGGATATCCGGAGACGACAAACATCATTCCCCCGGCGATTACGGGCCCTCCGACGTCGAGCGACCCGCCTTTGGCTTCAACGTGATTCACCGTATCGAACGAGCGGGCCGTATCGAAATCCCAGATGATTTTTCCGTTGGAGGCGGCGTAGGCGCGGAGATGGCCGTCAATCGAGCCGGAAAAGACCACGCCTGGGATGGCGCTGATGGCTTGGGACTGCGCCGGGCTGCAGGGCCTGCGGTCGCCACAACCAGGCGCGGGAGTGTGCCAAATGAGCGTACCGTCGGCCACGCGGTAGGCGGAGATGCCGCCGCCTTTGCTGGGATCAGGAGCGCGGCCTTTGAATGCAAGATCGGAAACGGCGACGAAAACGCGCCGGCCATTGCTCGCCATGCCCCACTGCACTCCACCGAGCAGTCCGCCGACGCCCGCGCGAGCGAACCACAGCAGTTTGCCATCGTGATCCGGATCCACGGCATACACGACCCCGGTCTTTTGGCCGAGAATCAGGACCCGCTTGCCGTTGTGAAGGTTCACGAGGAGCGGCGAGGCGCCCAGGTCGAATTCGGGAACTTGTGGCGGCGTGCAGCCGGGCCGAGCAGGACTGCCACAGACAATCGCATCCATCTTGGGTTTGGTGAATTGCGTCTGCCAGAGGATCTTCCCGGAATCCATGTCGAGCGCCACGACGGAATCGGCCGTAGGCGTTGGAGGCGGCGCGTAATTGTCGCCGGTGCCGACGTAAATGCGGCGTTTGGCGAGGTCGAGCGTCGGCGAAGACCAGATGGCCATGCCGGATGGCCCCATGATTGTGGTTCCGTTGGGCGCTTTGCCCTGCGGCGAGGGGGTTTGCGGCACCATGTACGTCTTCCAGATCACGGCGCCAGTGGCGGCATCCAGCGCGGTTACGCTGCCCCGGAACGTGCAACACTCGTATCCTGGACGGCGGCGGAACTGTTCCTCGCCGGAAGACATGGGAACGTAAAGGCGGCCCGCGTAGTAACTGGGCGTCCCGGTGATCGTGGCGGCGGGATGGTCTTCAGGATGCGCGGACCAGAGGAATGCGCCGGAACTGGCGTTGAGCGCATAGACGTCGCCGCCCGCATCGCCGAAGAAAACCGCCTCCACGCTGCCAGCCTTGCCAATGGCAATGCCGGAGCGCACCGCTTTCGAGGCTTTGGTAGCCCAAAAGGCGCAGCCGGTTTTAGCGTCTAGCGAGTACACGGTGCCGTCATTCGCGCCCAGATAGACGCGGCCGCGATACAGAGCCGGTTGCGAGCGCACGATTTTGACGTTAGGAATGCCAAAGGCCCATTTGAGTTTAAGATCAGGAACGCGCGAAGCAGGAATGCCGGCTTCCTTCTCGGGCTGAAAACGCCAATTCGCGGGAGTGGGGCTCCAACCGGTCCAGGAGGGAGCGTTGGCAGGCGCGGGCTTCACAGACTCCGGGCAACGGTCGGTGAGCTGATCGGGCGCAACGGCAATCGCGTTGGCTGGAGCCATTCGGCGCGGAGGAGGAGGCTGATCGACGGGCGGGCCGCTCTTCGGCCGCTGCTGAGCGCATGCGAACGATCCCGGGAATAGGAACGCGGCAACAGCGGCGGACGCGAATGGGAGTGCCCGCAAGCTGCAACGAGATACCAATCCTCTTGACGCCATCGGCTTGCCTCCGACTATCAGAAGTGAGCACGCGCTCGCCGAGCGAAAGCGCGATTGTACTCAATCGCCAAGGAGATGGCGGCGCCAAATTGTCGCGGCACGCCGGCTCGGTACTGGCACCGGCGTTGACATCGACCTGCGATTACGGTAAGAAGTCCGAGGTATCAGACGAAGTGACGCAAGCTCGTCTCGGGGCTGCGCAATTCCGCTGACCTGTTTCGAATAGCCGGCGAATTTGCTGACGAAGGCCGCGGCGCTACACCGCCGCCGAGATGCGGTTTCGGCGCCAGGGCGAGCCGGCGTTACAAAACTACAGGCGAGGAAGGAACCTGCCATCGTTACGAATCTGGTAGTGCCGAAAACGGGCGGAATGAACACGACCAAAGTGAACCTGGTGCGCTGGTTGAAGAATGAAGGCGACACGGTGAAGCAGGGCGAGGGAGTGGTTGAACTGGAAACGGAGAAGATCAGCTACGAGCTGGACGCGCCCGTCGATGGCGTGCTTTTGAAGATCGTCGTTGCCGAGCCAACCGAAGTGGAAGTCGGCGGTTTGCTGGCGTACATCGGAGCGCCGGGCGACAAAGTGCCGGCATAGAAGCCGCGCCGGGGCGCGCACAAGCTCCGGACCGGCAATATTCGGGCGTACGGCGGCAGGTGATCAGGGCGGATTCGAGCGGGAGGATGACCATGGGAGCGAGCAGCACGCTGAGCAACGACAAGTTGAAGTGGATGTACACACAGATGTGCCGCATCCGCGAGTTTGAAGAGCGCGTGAAGCGCACGTTCGTGGAGCATCCGGGCGTGATTCGCGGCCACGCGCACTTGGGTGACGGAGCGGAGGCGAGCATTGTGGGATCGCTCGCGACGCGGCAGGAAAACGATCTGGTGATGCCGAGCTATCGCTGTCACGGATACCCGCTGGTGCTTGGGACTCCCGCCAAGGCGCTCATGGCGGAGATTTATCAGCGCAAGACCGGCATTTGCAAAGGCTTCGGCGGCTCGATGCATCTGGCCGATCCGGCGCATCACTTCCCCACTGCATCCGGAATAATTGGGCAAGGGATCGCCCATGCGGCCGGCGCGGCTTACGCGGCGCAGGTGAAAAAGACGGGCCAGGTGGTTTACTCGTTCTTTGGCGACGGCTCGTCGAAACAGGGCGCGTTTTTCGAGACCCTGAATATGGCCGCGGTGTGGAAGCTGCCGGTGGTGTTCGTGCTGGAGAACAACGAATACCAGGCCTACACGCACATCAAGCTCGAGGACGCAAATGCGATCGCCGGCGATCCGCTTTCGCAGAAAGCCAAGGCGTTCAGCATTCCCGGCGTTACGGTGGACGGGACCGATCCGCTGAAGGTCTACGACGTGGTGAGCGAGGCCGCCGAACGGGCTCGCGCGGGTAAAGGACCGAGCCTGATCGAATCGAAATTCTACCGCTTCAGCCCGCACGGGAACGCGATTACCGTACCGCCCGTGCCGACGCAATTCCAGGAGCACGAGGCGATCGAGGTCTACGGCAACAAGGCGGAGTTCGAAGCCGCCAAGGCCAACGATCCGATCAAAAAATTCCGCACGCACCTGATCGGCGCGGGGGTGTTGAACGATGCCGAAGCGAGGAAGATCGAGGACTTCGTCCGCTCGGAAATGGACGAGGTGGTGAAATTCGCGCTGGAGAGCCCGCTGCCGGCGCCGGAAGACGCGTTGAATTACGTGTACGCGTAAACGGAATCTTCGAAACAGCTTTTGGGATTGAACGAACGCGATTTCGACGGTTGGGCTACGGCGGGACGCGAGGAGGCGATAGATGGCACGCGAGATGATGTTCGCTGAAGCGATTGCCGTGGCGATCACGGAGGAGATGCAGCGCGATCCGAGCGTGGTGTTCTATGGCCAGAACATGGCCATGACGGACCGTGATCCGTTCGTCCGCAAATTCGGGAAAGACCGCGTGCGCATCACGCCGATTTCGGAGACGGCCGAACTGGGCATCGCCGTGGGCGCGGCGATGAACGGGCTGCGTCCAATCGTCGAGCTGTACATGGCGGAATTCATGCTGGTGGCATTCGACGAAGTGATCAACGAAGCGCCGCGGCTGCGCTATATGTCCGGCGGGCAGGTGAAAGTGCCCTGCGTGTTCAAGGCGGGATTTGGTTTCGCGGCGGGCTGGGCCGGACAACATTCCAATTGTACGTATCACGCGATGATGGGCATCCCGGGATTGAAAGTCGCGGTGCCGTCTACTTCGGCGGATGCGATGGGGCTGATGCGCGCGGCGATTCGCGACGATAATCCGGTGGTCTATCTGCATCATTACATGCTGACGATCGATAAGGGATCAGTGCCGGAAGGCGAGCACATCGTGCCGTTCGGCGTGGCGGACGTGAAACGCGAAGGCACGGATGTGACAATCGTAGCGACGGCATGGATGGTGAAGAAATCACTGGCTGCGGCAGAGATATTGGCCAAGGAAGGCATCAGCGCGGAGGTGGTCGATCCGCGAACGCTTGCGCCACTGGACGTGGATACGATCGTGCAATCGGTGAAGAAGACGGGGCGGCTGGTACTGGTGGATCAGGCGCCGAGGCACGCGTCGGCGGCAGCGGTGATCGCCGGCGAAGTGGCCGAGCGCGGATTCGAGTACCTGAAGGCGCCGGTGAAAATGGTGACGGCGCTGGATACATCGATTCCCTACAGCGAGCCGATGGAAAAGTTTGTGCTACCGAGCGAAGAGAAGATCGTTAATGCGGTGAAGTCGGTGCTGACGCGACAGGCGGCCGCGGTTTAACGGCCGACTCCTTCCCAGGAGGGTGCCATGGTGGATTTCGCGGTGGTGCCGGAACGAACCGCTCTCCTTAATATCGACATGCAGAACTGCTTCGTCGAGAATTCGCCGATTGCGGCGCCGGACGGGCTGACGATTTTGCCGCGAATCAACCGGCTGGCAAGAGCGTGCCGCGCGGCCGGAATTCAAGTGATTCACGCGAGCATCGTGACGCGGCCGGACGGATCGAATCTCGGCGTGCTGAGGCAATTCAGTCCGCCGGCGCGCGAAGGCATCCTGAACAAAGGAAGCTTTTCCGCCGAGCTGCACAGCGGGCTGGAGATCGATCCGCGGGACATTTTGATCGATAAGCCGCGGTTTGGAGCTTTCTACGGCACCGATCTGGAGATCATCCTGCGTCAGCGCGGCATCGATACGCTGATCATCAGCGGCGTGGCGACGAACGTCTGCTGCGAGACGACGGCGCGCGAAGCGGCTGTTCGCGATTTCAAGGTGTTTTTCCTGAGCGACGGCACAGCCACGGCGGATATGAATGGCGTGCCGGCCGCGGAACTGCAGAGAGCGACGTGCGCGACGCTGGGATTTCTCTTCGCGCAAGTGCTCACCGTGGATGAAATGATCGCGAAGATCGAAACGAAGACGCGCGCGGCTGCGGCGATCTAGAATCACAGCGCGTATGTTTTGCGGACGCGCGCAAAGCGCGGGGCGAGAGTCGCGCGGGTGAAACAGCGCGAAAGGAAGCGCGTTTGCGCGCGCGTCTTTGCGGCATGGCCTAAAACGCCCTGCCTCCCCCGACTGAAGTCGGCGGCTTCCACGATCCTGGAGGAAGGAAGCCGCGAGCAGCGGGCGCAGCGTGCTGGGCCCCTACGAGGGCGCGGCAGAACTGGCGCGCTTCTACAAGAAATACGAGCGGTGGAACTTACGGTTCTCAGGCACACACGGAAGCTACAACGCCGTAGAAACCACTCACATGTGCCTTAGCGCCTGCGACGGCGGGCAGTTGAGGCACGTCGCGCGGGGCGTTTTGCGGCGCGCGACTGGCCGGCTTTGCGTGATTTGGCTTTTGCTGCGCGACGAGTTCTCTTCGGGCGCGCGGCGGATTTTTTGCGGCGCGGCTCCTGCCTACCCTGCCCCGGAAACTGCGCCATGGTGGTCTTGAATGCGTGCGTGGCGAGCCTATCGAGCGGCCAACCGCGCGCTTCTTGGTTGAGCACTTCAATTCCCCACGGGCCATCGTAGCCGGCTTTCAGCATCAGGCTGATAAAGCGCTTCGGCTCGAATTCGCCTTCACCGCAGAAGAGACGGTGATTGATGGTGTCCTCGTGCAAGCTCCAGGGACATTCGCGCGTGCCGTCATTGACTTCGATCGAGGTGATGTATTTCAGCGGCATGCGCGCCACTTTTTCGTAGGGAATCTTCAGTTTGGCGATGTGCCACAGGTCGAGGCAGATGCCGCCGTTCGCTTGGCCCGCGCCTTTCACCAGCTCGACGGCTTTTTCCACCGAGTCGATATCGCAAAACGGCATCAACTCCCAGCCGATGAGCGTGCCGTGCTGGGCGCCTTCGCGGCACAGTTCGGCGAAGGAATCGATGATTTGGGACATGGGCGCGCCGGTGTGCTCGAAGCTGCCGACCTTCACGTGATGAGCCTTAAGCGCTTCGGCGGCCTCGAAGAGCATCTTCTTGGTGATGTCCGACTGGAATTTCTTTTCGCCATCGAGGAAAAAATCGCCCAAAAATTCGAGCTCGACATGGCGGATGCCATGATCATCGAGGATCTGCTTCATCTCCTTTAGGCTGCGCTTTTGCAGCGTGTGTTCGAGATCGGCGTGCCAGATGCCGATGCCAGTAAAACCCGCGCGCGCAGCAGCGGCGACGCGATCCTTGAAATCCCACGTGCTATATTCGCGGTCTGTGTGCGGCTGCGCGCTGCCGGAAATGGTCCAATAGGACGCCAGCAGGTCGAAGTGCTTGGCCATAGCTCGATTTCTCCCGTAAAGGCTGTGCGAGATGCTATGCCGAGCGCGGGATGGGAGTCAATGCGCGGCCTCGAAGTTACTCTTACAACCGGGCGGGCACGGCATGCCGTGCCCCTACATTGCAGGTTCAGGAGGGCGAATGCTGCTGGATGGGCGGGTGGCGATTGTGACGGGGGCGGGTCGCGGGATCGGGCGCGCGATTGCGAAGAAGTTCGCGGCAGAGGGCGCGGCGGTGGCGCTGGCGGCGCGGACGCCCACTGAAATCGAGGCGGTGGCGGCGGAAATTCGCGGCGCGGGCGGCAAGGCGGCGGCCATCGCGGCGGACGTGGCGCGGCCGGGCGATTGCGAGCACATCGTGAAAGCGACGCGCGAGGCTTTCGGCGCGGTTCACGTGCTGGTGAACAACGCCGGAATCTACGGGCCGGTGAAGCCCGTCGAGCAAGTGACGCTGGCGGAATGGGACGAAGTGATGGCGGTGAACCTGCGCGGCGCCCTGGTGTTGTCTCAGCTGGTGCTGCCGCGGATGTACGCGCAAAAATCCGGCGTGATACTGAACCTAGTGAGCGTGGCGGCGAAAGCGGCCTATCCGCTGGGCTGCGCCTATACGGCGTCGAAGGCGGGCCTGATCGGCTTGACGCGCGTGCTGGCCGCGGAAGGTGCGCGCAAGGGCGTGCGAGTGAACGCCATTAGTCCCGGGCCGGTGCTGGAAACGAAAATGTCCGAACAACTCCGAGGCGAGCTATCGAAGTTCGGCCGAGGAGACAGCGGGAAGATCGGCGAGCAAATGGCCCAGGGAACGCTGCAAGGAAGGCCGCAGACAGCGGCTGAAATCGCGTCCGCGGCCGTGTTCCTCGCCAGCGACATGGCCAGCGCGATTACGGGGCAGATTGTGAATGCCGATGGCGGAATTGCCTTTTACTGATCTCTTCCAGCGCGGCATAGCTCCAGCGCACCGAGCGCACCGCGACTCGAATTCCCGCCTCGGCCAAATCCAGTCCCCGCTCCCCCACCGCTCCCACCGCATAGAAAATACCGCCGAGAATCATCACAAGCACAAAAAACAAGCCGAACAGCACTTCGGCCGCCAGCATCTCTTGCACGAAATAAAGCTGGAGAACAACTAAAATTGCCACCGACGCGATCAGCCACTTGCGAAACTGCTTCTTTTTGAAAAGCCGCGTTGCTATTTCCCCGATCTGGTCCCAAAGCGTTTTCATTCTGGTCTGCCCCACCTCCTCCTACAGCTTTTGATGCACGACGTGCGCCAAAAGCTACAACGCGCAAGTGAAAGAAATTCAGGGCGTTGCGGAATTTTGGCCCGGCGCACCCGGGAAAACTGTTTCCTTGGCGGAAGAAACCGTGCGAGTGGTTCCAGTACTCACGTGAGATGAAAACTTGGAAAGGCCCGGGCGGATGCGCTTTGGTTTTGGTTCGTTATAGAACTGGAGTTATGGCCGATGGTGCGCCGTTCTGAAACAGGCACGGAATCCGCACGATCTAGCGCGTTTCAAACGGATAGCGATCCTGTGCCAGCACAGCGTCGGCCACCCGGCGGCGCAGCGCGATTGAGTCCACCGGAGCGTGCTTGGCGAACCGGCGGAGCGCGGCGAGCAAGGTGACGAGCGTGTCTCCGGTTTCCGTGGCGGCCAGCGCGGTGCGGGCGTCCTTTTCGATTGCGTCCATGGCGTCGTAGACGAAGGAACGGGTCGCGTCGGCCATTGCGGCGGCCATGGGCGAGCGTGCCGAAGCGGCTTTCTGCGCGCGGCGAAGCGCCGATTCCATCGCGTAGATGTTCATCACGATGTTTGCCAGCGACGCGACGATTTCCTGTTCGTTGGCCAGCTTGTCGCGAAACTTTTCGACGGCGGCGCCCGCGGCGAGCAGAAAAATCTTCTTGGCTTGTGCCAAGGAGCGTTCTTCTTCGGCGAACGCGCCGGCGGGTGGCTCTTCAAACGAAGGACCTGCGAGCAATTCCTCGCGCAATTTCAATGCGGCGGGAATCAACGGCAACGTACCGGCGGTAGCGCGCTTCATCAGCATTTGGATGATCACCAGGCGGTTAATTTCGTTGGTCCCCTCGAAAATGCGGTTGATGCGGCTATCGCGGTACATGCGAGCCACGGGATAATCCTCGTGGAAACCGTAGCCGCCGAAGATCTGCACGCCTTCATCCACGCAGTAATCGAGCGTTTCGCTGCCCATCACTTTGGCGATGGAGCTTTCGATGGCGTATTCCTCGAGCACCTGCATGGCCTGCTTGATTTTGTCCGGGCCGGGCGCGCTCATGGCCGCTTCGATCGTGCCGGCGGTGCGGTAGATCATCGATTCGAGCGCGAATTCGCGAATGGCCATTTCGCCGAGCTTGGCCTTGATTAGGCCGAACTCCGCGATCTGCTTGCCGAAAGCGGTGCGTTCCTTCGCGTACTTTGCGGCGATCGCGATGACTTGCTTGCAGGAGCCCGAACAACTGCCGCCGAGCGAAAAGCGCCCGGCATTCAAGGTGTTGAACGCGACGATATGGCCGCGACCAACTTCGTAGAGGAGGTTTTCCCGGGGTATGGCGGCGTTTTCGAAAAAGAGCGGCACGGTGGAGCTGCCGCGGATGCCCATCTTGTTTTCTTCCGCGCCGGTGGAAAAGCCGGGCGTGCCGCGTTCGACGAGGAACGCGGAAAACTTCTCGCCATCCACTTTGGCGAACACAGTGTAAACGTCCGAGTACGAACCGCTGGTGATCCACATCTTCTGGCCGTTGAGGATCCAGCTCTTGCCGTCGGGGGAGAGCGCGGCGCGCGTGCGCGAAGCGAGCGCGTCCGATCCAGCTTGCGGCTCGGAGAGCGCGTAGCAGGCCAGCAATTCGCCGGTGGCCATACGCGGCAGGTATTTTTTCTTTTGCGCCTCGGTTCCGAAATAGACGATCGGAATCGTGCCAATGCCGGTTTGCGCGCCAAAGGCAACGCCGAACGAGGCGTAGATGCCCATTTTTTCGGAAAGGACGGCGGCGGACACCTTATCGAGGGCCGTTCCTCCGTACTCCTCGGGAATGCCGGCACCCAGCAGGCCGATTTCCCCGGCCTTCTTGATGATGTCGCGCATCAGGTTTTCTTTGTGCTTTTCGAGCTCGGGAATCCGCGGGACCACTTCGTTAAGGATAAACTCTTCAGCGGTGCGGCCGATCAGGCGCTGGTCGTCGGTTAAGTCAGCGGGGGTGAAAATCTCGGCGGGCGAGGTTTCGGAAATCAGGAAAGATCCGCCGCGCTTTAGTTCCTGGGACACCGGGGTTGTGGCCATGCGGCTTGCCCTCCTCTTGGCACGCGCGAAGCGGAAATACGAATCGCGCCGCGAACACCACTAGTTTACACCGGCGGGGCGGACACGATTTCGGGTCGAATCAACCGGACGCGAATCCGGCACGCTTGCAACTACGCGGCGCGCTCAAAAATGCCGGCCGCGCCCATTCCCCCGCCGATGCACATGGTGACCATGCCGTAGCGCGCGTTGCGGCGTTCCATTTCGCGCAGGATGGTCGCCGTCAGCTTGGCGCCCGTACAGCCGAGCGGGTGACCGAGCGCAATGGCGCCGCCATTGGGATTCACGCGCGCGGGATCAAGGCCCGCTTCGCGAATCACCGAAAGGGATTGCGCGGCAAACGCTTCGTTGAGTTCGATTACGTCGATCTGATCGAGCTTCAGCCCGGCGATTTTGAGCGCCTTGGGAATGGCGTAAACGGGACCAATGCCCATTTCTTCCGGCGGGCAGCCAGCCGTCGCAAATGCAATGAAGCGCGCCATCGGCTTCAGGCCATAGGCGCGGGCGCGTTCGGCGCTCATCAGGATGGAGGCCGCCGCACCGTCGCTCATCTGCGAGCTATTGCCCGCGGTCACGGTGCCATGCGCGTGGAAGGCGGGCTTGAGCTTGGCGAGAGCTTCCATCGAAGTATCCGCGCGCGGGCCTTCATCCGTGTCAAACGTAAATCGCACGGTCTTCGGCTTGCCGCCATTGGGCGAGCCATTGGCACCGGCCTCCAGGACCGTGTATTCGACGGGAACCGGAACGATTTCGTCCTTGAAGCGGCCCGCAGCGATGGCAGCGAGCGCTTTCTTATGGCTCGCGAGCGAGAATTCGTCGGCCTGCTCACGGGTGATCGAATACTTGCGCGCCAGATTTTCAGCCGTCAGGCCCATATTGATGTACGTATCCGGGTAGTGATCCATCAGCCAGGGATTCGGCGACACTTTATGCCCGCCCATCGGCACCATGCTCATCGAATCGACGCCGCCGGCGAGCCCGATCTCGGTCTGCCCCGACATGATCTGCTGCGCGGCGATGGCGATGGCCTGCAAGCCGGAAGAACAGAAACGATTGATGGTCATCGCCGAAGTGGTGACCGGCACGCCGGCGCGCAATGAGGCAATCCGAGCGATGTTCATTCCCTGCTCGGCTTCGGGCATGGCGCAGCCAATCACAACATCATCGATGTCTTTGGGATCGAGGCCCTTTGCACGCGCGATGGCTTCCCTGATCGCCAGCGCCGCCAGATCATCCGGACGGGTGGCGCGCAAAGCGCCCTTGGGAGCTTTGCCCACAGCTGTTCGCACGGAACTCACGATAACTGCTTCTCGCATGCCGTACCCCCAGCTCCAGCGAACGTCGAGGTCACTGGAGACATCGAGCCGAGACGCTCGCGTACACGCGCCGCGACAAGCCCATTGGATGCCAGCCGAAAAAAAAAAGCAACCGCCACGAGACAAGCGGCGGTTGCCTGCGCGCGCCGTAAGAAATCGGCGCCGAATTAGTGGAACTGAATCGAGACGATCATTTCGACGGAGATGGGCTCGCCATTCAGTTTGGAGGGCTCGTATTTCCACTGGCGTAGCGCGCTAAGCGCAGCGCTCCGCAACAATTCCGGCCCGGAAATCACCCGCGTCTTAGAGACGTTGCCGTTTTTGTCGATTGTTGTGTCAATCACAACGGTACCCGAAACGCCCGCTTGTTGCGCGATCGGCGGATAGACCGGCAAAACGGACGAGACGAGCCGTGGCGGCAAGATCTTCCCACCCACGCGAACGGGCGCGGTGGGCGCGGGCTTCGGCGGAGCGGGCAGATTCGGCGCAGGCGGCGCAAGTGCGGGAAGCGAGCCACTCGATATGGATGGACTGCCGCTCGCCCCCAGCGTTGGAGCCGCGCCCGGGGAATTTTCGCCTAGTATCGTCCGTACGATCGGTCGAGAATTCAAAACGCCGAAGGTGCTCGGCATGGTTCCTTTGGGCTGGGGGCCTGCCAGAGCCGGCTGCTTACTTGCGGCGTCCCGAGCAGATGCCGCGGGGCGGGGTGTGTACGGATTTAAATCGCCCGAGATGCTGGGGATTTCGGGCGCGCCCGGTTCTTTTTGCGCATTGGCCGTCGCCGTGACCCCTGGAGCAACGTCGGACGGCACGGTCGGGGCAGAGCTATCTGGCGCCTGGCCCGTTGTCCCGGGCATGGGACTGGACTCTGGCGCGACTGGCTGAGAAACGGCTGACTGTGCGACTGCCGGGGAAACCGCCGCAGGCGTCCCGCGGGCCGCCGCTCCGGCAAATGGACCTACACGCAAGTAATAAGCGCCCGCCGCGCCGGCCACGAGCATCGCTGCGATCCCAAGCGGAATCCATGCGCGCCCGGAGCTTCGCGAAACCTGAAATGAAACGGATGAGGCGGAATCCAGCGTCACGCCGAACATTTGCTTGGGAGCCGGCAGACTGGTTTCCGCCGTCGCATTTTGGACCGCAGGTGGTTTCGCCGAGGTTTCTGTGCGCGTTACCAGTTGAGCCGGCCGCAGGCCGCGGGTTGACTCGACCGCATCGACGCGCGATGACGCGGGCGTCGATGGGCCGGGGCGCGTGCTGGGCGCGATCAATGCGTCGATTGCCCTGCCGATTTCGTTATCGGCATCCTGCTCTGACCGTACAGCACCGCTGGACGATGAAATTGGGCGAGGCGCCCGCGTCGAATCCGCCGGTGCGAGCACATCCTCTTTCACGCCAATCGACACGAATGACGATTCCGGCAATTTCGGTGGCGACAGCGGACGCGACGCCAGAACCGGCGGCTGCGGCACTTCCGCGTGGGCCGCAGTCTCGACTGCCACCGAAGCCGGCGGAGATAACGGCGCAGGAGCAGCAGGACGCGAGATTTCCGGAATTTTTCGCTCCACGGCACTCGATGCGGGAGCTACAGCATATTGAGCAGGCCAGCCAGGCGCTGGCGCCGCAGGCGGCTGCGGAACCGGCGCAGTCACGGATGCGCTCTCCGTTGCCTGCGGAGACGGCAGTGCGGCCGCGCGGGCGACTTCCGGCCCATCGGACGGAAAATACACGCCCCAATATCCCGGCTGCGGAGAGGTGAATTCGATTTCGACGTAGCTTTGCGCCTTTGCGAAAGCGCGTACCTTGACGACGCGACAAATCGCATCCTGGCGCGATTTCAGATTTGTCAGCACCATCACCTGACCCGCAGTCACGGCTGCGGACATCTTCAATACGCCGCCTTGCGGGAACACGATCATGGTGGTCGTTTGCTCTTCGAACGGTTGAGCCTGAACCGACGCACCGGCTCCGGCACCAGGCAATAACGAGCCATGCGCTCTGATTGGTATCTCGAGCGAGACGGCGTCGGCGCGGAGGTGCGCCGATTCGGGTTTTGCCCGGCTCTTTGACGGCGGGCCGACGACATCCGCGACAGGATTTCCAGTTTCCACTGATTCTTTTGTTGGCGTCATGTACACCGCAAACGGCGCGAGGCCGTCCCCCAAGCGAGGCTAGGTCATTTCGTACTAGAGGATTTTCGTGGGACGAAAGATATAGCGGCAATAGTACGTTGGTACCCGTGCGGAACATAGGCGCGCTCCGCGCGCACGAGACGTGCGCGGCTTCCGCCGGCTTGGGAAAATCGCGGCTTAGAACTGGCGCGCCAGCGCCCCAACCATGGTCCGCGAACTATCCGATTCGAACAGCAAGACATTGTTGCCGTCGATCGTGTAGTAGATCAGGGGAAAAGTCGCCAGGTGCGACGCCACCGACGCGGTACCGCGGCCGTTCGATCCGGCAACGCCGAAGCTGCTGGCTGATCCGAGCGGCGTGCCGGTCACGAGGGTTCCGGAATTGTTGATAGCCAAATTTCCGGTCGGCGCCGAGTTCGAGGGGATCATCAGCTGACCGGCGACATCTTCCTCGCCGCCGGAGGAAATGATAACGCCCGTCAGATTCAGGGCGAACGAGCCTTGCGGCGTGGCCGTATTGGTTCGCAAGAATCCGACGCCGGAATCCATGAAGTTCGGGTCGAGCGAAATGAGTTCGAGGATGCCGTTCGAACCCACGTAAGCCGCGAAGTTGGTGCTGGCGCTGCCATAGGTCAGCGGCATCGCAACGCGGCCAAAATTCGGATCGACGGTGTACGACGCGCTCGCCACGCTCACGTTCAAGTTCCGGTTGCCGTTGTCATTCGTGTCGATCACTCCGCCGGTGATCGTTCCATTGCCATCCGACGTAAACACGCCGCCTTGTGCGAACGGATTTCCGAAAGAATCGGCGCCCCCGATCGTGAACGCGTAATGCCCGCTCAGGCTGGCCGCCGAATACGATCCGCGCGCGGTATTCGGCGCGGCGTACACATCGCCGGAAAGCAGCTCGAAATTGTTGCGCCCAATTTCGACCACCTTCAGGTGCGTGCTATCGACCATGTAAAACGCGAATTGGCAATTGCACGGATACTGCGAACTAGTGTTGGCGAGCGTGATATAACCGCGGCCGCTGCCCGGATTGGCGGTGTCAAGCTGGTAGGTGCCGTGCAAGGTCAGGTCCGGCCCGCTCAATTGCGTCGCCCTGCCCGAATCGTTGATATCCTCCTCGCCCGAGTTAACCGGAATATTTCCGGCGCCATCCGCATTGAAAATTCCCGCGAACTCGATCGGGAAGCCGCCCGCATCGGATCCAGAGAGACCGAACACGAAGTTCCCGGAAATGGACGACAGGCTGTTCAACTGCGCCGTGTTTTGCAGATCCATCGACCCGCTGCCGGTCGCCGAGCCATCGAACCGCACGAGAATGGCATGCTGCGATGGGCCTCCCGCATTGCCCGCTCCCAGGGTAAATTGCCACGTCTCGGTGCCATTGATTGCCGCTGGATTGGTGAGAACCGCCGAGCCGCTGCCGTCGGGATAGACCTGATAGCTCCCGCTCACGGGAAGCGCCATTGCCACCGTGGTGGAACCATCGCTGTTGTAATCCTCGAGGGCGCTAAGGGAACCTGTTGCAGGATTGGCGGTGAAGCTTCCGGCGACGGCCAATACGGGAGGCGCCCCGCTGCCGTTCACGGATGAGGACGCATCCGCACCCGAGTAGGAAAACGCGTACTTGCCGTTCAGCGAGTAATCCGAGAACACGATTGTCGCGGTGGCAGTGCCGGTGGCCGCGCCGCTGACGGCCGTGATCGTCACCGAACCGCCGGTGGGAGGAGTCATCGGCGCGGTGTAGACGCCGTTGGCGCTGATGGTGCCGACCGATGCGTTGCCTCCGGCGATTCCATTCACTTCCCACGTCGGCGTCACCGGGTTTCCGCTGACGGTCGCGGAAAACGTCGCCGTTGTTCCAGCGGGGACCGCGGCCGCGCCCGGACTGACGCTCACACCCTGCGCCGCCACAATGGTGATGGTGGCAGTGCCTTTCTCGCTGGTTGCGGCGGTATCGGTAGCAGTCACAGTCACCGTGGGCGGACTGGGAATCGTCGTGGGCGGCGTGTATACGCCGGTATTCGCGTCGATGCTTCCATTGGCCGCGCCGCCGCTGACGCTCCACGTAAACGTCGCAGATGGCTGGCTCGGAAGAAACGCTTTGAACTGAATCTGCGCGCTTGCGTCCGCCGGGACGCTTACGGCGCCCGGATACACGGTGACCACGCCACTCGCCGGCGGCGAGGAGTTGCCTCCGCCGCTGTTTCCACCGCCGCACCCGATCATCGCCAGAGCCGCTAGAAAAAGCCCGGCTGAAAAACACTCAACGGCGCGATTGCTGCGCATCCCAAGGCTCCCGGAAAATAGTTTTCTCCCACGGCGCGTCCGTGATTCGGCTTCGCCCTTACATCATCCAGCAGCTTCCCCCAAAACAGACAAAGAATTCCCATCCAGTTTCATTCGTTGAACCCCTGCCCTTCGCTCGGGCACACAGCCTCGTCGATAGGAACACGCAAGCCGAAAAAAAGTTGCTCGGAGGATACAGTCCGCTCCGAAACCGCTAAGGCCGCGGCGGCGGGAGCGCGGACGCGGATTATCGGCAAATCAATTCCGCAAGGGCTTTCCCGTCTTGAGGGTGTGCGCGATGCGCTCCTGGGTCTTGCGCTCGCCGCAAAGGCTGACGAAGGCTTCGCGCTCCAGATCGAGAATGTATTGTTCGGGAACCGCCTGCGGCGCGGTGATGCCGCCGCCGGATAGAACGTAGGCAAGCTTGCGGGCCACCACGCCGTCGTATTCCGTGGCGTATTCGCCGCGCACCAGCATGTGAATGCCGAGCTTCGCCGCGGCGTAAAACTCTTCGCCCAGCACCCGAATTTCAGCGGGCGCGGGCGGATGGTATCCGGCGCGCACCATGGCCAGCGCGGTTTCCTTTGCGCTGGCGATCTGCCGGTCGCGATTCATCGCGATCAAATCCGAATCGCGCAAGAATCCGAGCGCACGCGCCTCTTCGCCGCTGGTGGAAACCTTGGCCATCGCCACGTTTTCGAACACGTGGCGCAGGACGTGAAACAGATCGAGGCTCCCGCCGCCCGCCGCCTGTTCGTTCGCGCGAATCAGCATCTCCTTCGACCCGCCGCCCGCGGGAATCAGTCCCACGCCTGCTTCCACGAGACCCATATATGTTTCCGCCGCCGCGTGAATCCGCGCGCAGTGCAGGGGAATTTCGCAACCGCCGCCCAGGGCCATCGCGTGTGGCGCGGCAACTACAGGGCGCGGAGCGTACTTAATCGCCATATTGGCGCGCTGAAACTGCTTCACGGCGAGGTGAATCTCGTCCCATTCGCCTTCCTGTGCGGTCATGAGCAAGAGCATCAAGTTGGCGCCGGCGGAAAAATTCTGGCCCTCGTTGGCGATCACCATGGCCTCGAATTCGGTTTCCAGACGAGCGACGCCCGCGTTCAGCATCGCCACGATGTCCCCACCGATCGCGTTCATCTTGGTGTGGAATTCGCAGCAGAGCACGCCATCGCCCAAATCGATCAGGCTGGCTCCGGAATTTTCTTGCACCACCTTCGAACGCTCCTTGAGCGATTTGAGCACGATCATCCCGGCCGGCTCGGGGAGCGCCATCATCGCCGCCGCGCCGAAATCGAAGTAGCGCGTATGCCCCTTTTCCGTCTGGTAGAATCTTTTTTGCGGCGAGAGCATCAACTTGGCGACGAGCGGCGGCATCTGTTTGCCGTCGCGTTCGAGCGCCTGCGCCACGCGGCCGACGCCAACCGCGTCCCACATCTCGAACGGCCCGAGTTCCCAGCCGAATCCCCAGCGCATGGCCTTGTCCACATCCACGATACTGTTGGCGATCTCAGGAATGCGCCGCGCGGTGTAAAGAAACGTATCGCCCATTCCGCGCCACAGGAACTGATTCGCCTTGTCCCCTTTGCCTTCGAGCGCCGGCTCCATCAGCGCCTTTACGCGCTCGCGCGTGTCTTCGATGGACTTTGCCGCCTCGATGGACGCAAACTTCGCCTTTTTCTGTGGCCGATACTCCATCGTATGCCAGTCGAGGGTCAGTATTTCCGATTCGCCGCCGGCTCCCTTCACGCGTTTATAGAAACCGCCGCCGGTTTTCTCGCCAAGCCACTGGCGCTTCATCATTTCCTCGATCAGCGGCGGCACTCGGAACATCTCGCGCGCTTCATCGTCGGGGATGTTCTCGTACAGATTGCGGACCACATGTACCAGCACGTCCAGCCCGACGATATCCGCCGTCCGAAAGGTAGCCGAGCGCGGCCAGCCGAGCGCGGGGCCGGTGCACGCGTCCACCTCCTCGATGGTCATGTCGAGGGCCTGCATTTGCCGGATGGCGTTGAGCATCGAGAACGTCCCGATACGGTTGGCAATGAAATTCGGCGTGTCCTTCGCCAACACCACGCCTTTGCCTAGCCGCGCATCGCAAATCTCCGCGAGCGCCTCCAGCACTTCCGGCAGGGTGTTCGGACCGGGAATTAGCTCCGCGAGCTTCATGTAGCGCGGCGGATTGAAGAAGTGCGTCCCGGCCCAGTGCTTTTGAAAATCGTCCGAGCGCCCCTGAGCGATTTCCCGGATCGGCAAGCCGGAGGTGTTGGTGGTGACGAGTGTGCCCGGCCGGCGCAGCGCGTCGACGCGCTCAAAAAGCTTGCGCTTGATGTCGAGGTTTTCCGCCACGGCCTCGATGATCCAATCGGCCTCGGCGCACCACGCCAGATTGTCGTCAAAATTTCCGGGAGTAATCAGCCGCGCGGTCTCCGGAGTGAAAAACGCAGCCGGTCGCGCCTTTTTCGCCGCCTCGAGGCCGCTCAGCACGATGCGGTTGCGCACCGCGGGATTTTCGCTTGTCAGGCCCTTGCGCTTTTCGTCCGGCGTAAGCTCCGGCGGGACAATATCGAGCAGAAAACATGGGATTCCGGCGTTGGCGAGATGTGCAGCAATTCTTGAACCCATGGTGCCGGCGCCGAGCACAGCGGCGCGTTCGATCGGCCGTCTCATCGGGAGCTCCTCGGATGCTCATGGTTACAGAACGGTCAGCAGCGGTCAACCGGAAACGCCTCCTTTGCCTCAAACCTGCTAAAGTGTTTTCAGCTGGAGATTCGCATCATGGCAGCCGTGACGGGGTGGTTTTCACGAGCGATTCGCGGCTTGCGGTCGTTCGCTTATCCACAAGACGGCATCCGCCCGAAGGTCGGGCTCGCTCTCGGCGGCGGTTTCGCCCGCGGCATCGCGCATCTGGGCGTCCTGCGCGTCCTTGAGGAAAACGAGATCCCGATCGACTTTATCGCCGGCACAAGCGTGGGTGCCCTGATCGCAGCCGCGTATGCCAGCGGTGCGTCCCTCGACTACATGGAGAGCCAGGGCTCCTTAACCACCTTCCACGATTTCGGCCGCTGGACGCTTTCGCGCTACGGCATGGCCTCCAATATGCGGCTCGAAAACTTTCTGCACCGCTTCACGAACGCGGAATTTTTTCACCAGACGAAAATCCCTCTCAGCATCGTAGCCACCGATTTAATTACCGCGAAAAGCGTGCATTTCACCGACGGCGAAATCGGCCCCGCGCTGCGGGCTTCCTGCGCGTATCCGGGGCTTTTTTTGCCGGTCGAATATCGGGGACATTTCCTCGCCGACGGCTTTTTGACCGAAGCGGCGCCCGCCGAAGCGGTCCGCGAACTCGGCGCCGAACTCGTGATTTCCGTTTATCTGGATCCGGGCCTGCTGGAGGAGCGGCCGCGCAACACCATCGAGGTGATCAGCCGCTCGTTTTCCATTATTCAGCAGCACCTGGTGCAGCCGTGGCGCACGCAGACGGATATTCTGATCGAACCCAATGTGAATAACGTGCTGTGGCATGAATTCTCCAAGACGCCACAGCTTGTCGCTTCCGGAAGGGCGGCCACGGAGGCGGTGCTGCCCAGAATCAAGGCCGCGCTGCGCGGGAAACCGCAGCTCGACGGAGCGCGCTAGTCCGCCCGCGTTCTCCCGCAAAAATAGGCTCGCCGCGCCCGGATTCGGCTCGCGGTCGAGGTCGAGACTTTCGCGTGCAAACCATGCTAACAGCCGAATTGCCGCGCCGTCTAATTTCGTAAACGAAGGGCCGAACGCGATCGCGCGGGCCGCGTGGTCCCCATGCGATCAAAGTATACGCACGGTCGGGACCCTTAGCCGCAGCCCCGACGCTGCGCGAGGCGCGTCCGGCTCTTCAACTTGATCGATCACGCACGCCTGTGGCGGCACTCGGCGGCGCCGCCGCGTCGTCGTAAATCTCCACCGTCACAGGCTGCCCATTTCCCTTGCCACGCTTCGTGAACCATTGAGTCATCGATTGCGCCAGCCGCGTGGGATCGACGCGCAGCCCCGCTTCCAAACGGCCTTCGCCGGTCGGGAGCGTGTCATCGAACTCCGCCGCTCCCGTGAAATTGCGCATGCAAAAGCTATCAAGCCATTCGAGAGGCACCGGCTTCCGCTCCGCGCCGATGGTCATGTGGACTCGCAATTTCCGCGCAAACATGCGCGCAGTATAGCATCGCAGAGGCGGCGCGCCGTCCTAACGGCGCTGCTCCGCCAGTTGTTCGTGGAGATCTTTCGCGGCGCGCCTTCGCCGCGCGAACCAGCTCAGCACCAAGAAGATCAGCGCCGCGTAATAAATTTCGTTGCCGGCGATCGCAATTCGCAGCGCATCGGAAATATCGCCGATCCAACTGCCGCTCGGCGCGGCTCGCAGCGCCCAAATAAATCCCGGTGAAACGGCATATCGAAGAACGTCGGGCAGCCCGCCGGCGTCGCCAATGGCGAGCGACAAAACCGCGCACGGCGAGGCTAACAACAGCGAAATGGCGACTCTGCTTTTCACACTGAAAGCGTATCATCTTTCGCCACGCATCTGCCTGAATCCGTCACCGATCCTTGCATTTCCAGGTACGGTGACCTAGAATTTTGCGTTAGCATGGGTTGTATTTGGCGCAAACGGCGAATGCGCTGGGTTTTACGGCCGCGAGCGCGCTAATCAAACCTGGAGGTACGGTGTCCACGCCGCTCGAAAGTTGGGTTGAAGAATCGGCAAGACTGACGAAACCCTCAAAAATCGTATGGTGCGACGGCTCTGAAGCGGAAAACGAACGACTCACGGATGCAATGCTTCGCGACGGCACTTTCGTGGAGCTGAATCAGAAGACCTTCCCCAACTGTCACCTTCATCGCAGTAACCCTAATGACGTGGCGCGGACCGAAGGCCTTACTTTTATCTGCACTCAAAAGAAAGAAGATGCCGGCCCCACGAATAACTGGATGGCGCCCGCGGACGCCAAAGAAAAAGTCCGTCCCATTTTCGATGGCTGCATGGCCGACCGAACCATGTATGTGGTCCCATACATCATGGGCCCTGCCTCTTCACCATACAGCAAGATCGGCGTAGAAATTACCGATAGCGCTTATGTGGTCGCCAACATGCGCATTATGTCGCGCATGGGCAAAGTCGCCCTTGACCGCCTGGGTAATTCTTCCGATTTCGTCCCCGGCCTTCATTCCATAGCCGATTTGAATCCCGCGCGGCGCTTTATCCTCCATTTTCCAGAAGAAAAATTAATCTGGAGTGTCGGCTCCGGCTATGGCGGCAATGCGTTGCTGGGCAAAAAATGTTTCGCCTTGCGGATCGCCAGTTGGATGGCTCACGAGCAGATGTGGATGGCTGAGCACATGCTCATCCTGGGCCTTGAAGATCCCGGCGGCAAGGTCACTTACATGGCGGCCGCATTTCCCAGCGCGTGCGGCAAGACGAATCTCGCCATGATGGTTTCCGCGCTCGAATCCGAAGGCTATCGCGTGTGGACGATCGGAGACGACATCGCCTGGATGCACATCGCCGCCGACGGCACTCTGCGCGCCATCAATCCCGAAGCCGGGTTCTTCGGCGTCGCGCCCGGCACGAACGCCAAGACCAATCCCAACGTGATGGCCGCGCTGCATCACGACACCATCTTCACCAACGTGGCCATGACCGAATCGCGCGAGCCGTGGTGGGAAGGCATGAGCGCGAAAACGCCCGGCAATCTGATCGATTGGCACGGCCATGCCTACACCGGCAAAGGCACCGCGGCTCATCCGAATTCCCGCTACACGGTTCGCGCCTCGCAATCTCCTTCGATTTCTCCGAAATGGGAAGATCCCGCGGGCGTGCCGATTTCCGCGTTTATCTTCGGCGGGCGCCGCGCGCGCGTCGCGCCGCTCGTATATGAATCATTCGACTGGCAGCATGGCGTCTTCGTGGGCGCGACCATGGCCTCGGAGACCACGGCAGCGGCGACGGGCGCCGTGGGCGTCACGCGCCGCGATCCCATGGCCATGCTTCCCTTCTGCGGCTACAACATGGCCGATTACTTCGGCCACTGGCTTGAAATGGGCCGGAAGCTGAAAAATCCTCCCAAGGTTTTCCATGTGAATTGGTTTCGCCGCGGCGCGGATGGAAAATTCCTCTGGCCCGGCTACGGAGAAAACGTTCGCGTTTTGAAATGGATGCTCGACCGCATCGAGCATCGCGCCGACGCCGACGAAACCCCCATCGGCTTCGTGCCCACGCCGCACTCGCTCACGCTCGACGGCCTTTCACTTTCGCGCGACACGCTGGACGAACTTCTGCGCGTCGATGTAAACGACTGGAGCGAAGAAGACCAGGCCGTAGGACAATTTTTCCGGAAATTCGATAGCCGCCTGCCGGCGGCGCTTCGCGAGGAGCACAAGGCCCTCGGCGAACGCCTCTCCGGCTCTTCCGTGGCTACCCGTTAATCCCCCCGCGCGCGGCCCGGGCTGGGCGCACGGCCGCTAACTGATTTTCCTCATTGGCTCGGACACGGTGCTGGAGGGCGCGGGCATCGTAGTGACTTTCGATTTGAGCGCCGATGCGCCAAGGGACCTCGAAAGCGCCACGAACGAGAACGCGCCCACGAACGCGCCGATAATTCCCGGGATCACGTAAATATTCTGGATGCGGAACGCCCAATGGCCCAGCACCGGGCTGCCAAGCCACGCTCCTATCCAGCCCGCTATCCAGCTCGCGAAAAACCCGTCCACGCTCCCCAAGGCCCGGTACCGAATCGCGAACTGCATGATCGCCGCGGCGATCAATCCCAAAATCAACAGCGTCAAAAATGCTCCAAAGTGCATGCCAATCATAACTCGCCTCCTATTGCGAAGCCTTGCGCCCCGCCCGGAAGCTTTGCGCGGAGTGTACATTTATTAAGATGTTCGTGCCCGTCGCATCGTTGTCCTTCGCTTATTTGCGTTGCGTACTCTTCGCGCGGCTCATTCCGGCGGAAAAAACGGCAAGAAAGTTTAGCGATGGCCTGCTCGCCGGCTTGGTGGTTCGACAACTTCCACTCCTGAAGAAGCGGCGCCGATCCGGAACTCAAATTCCTCACTGCTCCCCTGCCGCGCCGTTCCGGCGATTCGTGCATCCTTCGCGCCACTGCCGTCTTGTGAATACAAGTGGATGCGCACCTCGTATTCTTCCCCGTCCGCCGCGGTGCCCGGCGAGACGATCAGCCGGTACGTACCCGCGGCCGGGCGGCGCACGTCGATTGTCTGCGTCGTATTGGGATCGACGCGACCGCTGTCGTATTCCAAGAGTGCGTCTTCGTAGTAGCCCGAATGAGCGATCGCGCGCAATTTTCGCTTCGTTGTCGGATCGTAGCCGGTCTTTTTCCCGTTTGGCGCAATCAGAAGGAGCTGCACCTTTGCCGCAACGATCCTTAACTCCGCCACCGAAACGGATCGAGCGTCTTGCCGCGTTCGCGCGCTCTGTGCCGTCGCCTTCGCGGCTCCAAGGCCAACAAACACGCACGCCGCCGCCAACCAGCCGATCGCCTGTTTCCGGCCGTCTCGCACTTTAGCTCGGCCGCCGATCTTCTTGGTCCAGGTGCGTCTTGTACGCATAAACAACCGCCAGCAGCGGCGGCGCCAAAAACACTCCCCAGAATGGAATCACGAACGCCAGCACAATCGGCGCCACGATCGACGCCCAGATCGGCACCTTTGCCGTGCGCTTCATGATGTACGGCTGCAGCGCCAGCGCATCCACCACCACGATTCCCGCGTAGAGCATCAGCACGTACAGCGGGTGCTGCCAGTCGCCAAAGTGGATTGCAGCCGTCACGGTCGGCGCCACCATCCCGAGCGCCGGCCCCAAATGCGGCACGAACTGCAAGATCGCCGCCAATCCCGCCCACGCCGGAGCCAGCGGCACGCCCATCGCGCGCAGACCGATGTACCACATCGCGCCCACCGCCAGAGAGTCCTGGCATTGCGCGATGAACCAATTCTTCAGCGCGCTTCCCGTCAGCCGCAGATGGTCGTCGAAGTTCACTCTATCTCGGATGCCTCAACCGTCGAATTTTTGATCTTGTCTTAGCGCGATGCGCCCGGCTGAAACACTTTGCGGGTGCCGGCTTCCGCAAAAATCTACAGCTCGCGCCATAGACACTCCTATAGCGCCCAAGTGGACGGTTTCAAATTTCGATTTGAATTACCTACATCCATGCGCTGGCAAACCGCCCGAGTATGCCCGGCACGCGCAGGCCGTCCGTGCGCCCGCTGAAATAGCGCGCATTAATTTCCGCACCACCGATATTTTCAATCGATTGAAAACCGATCCGCTCGAGTTCCCCCGTCAACTCCTCCGGCTCGAAAAACGTGCGAAAGGGTTCGCCGGCTCTGGCCACGCGCCGAGCCATCACGTCAAACACGAATCGCCGCATCCACGACAGGCTCTTCCTCGGCACAATGTAGTCAAACGCCACTCCACCGCCCGATCCGCCCCGCGCCCTTGCGCCCGATCCGCATGACGCAATGAATCGCAGCGTGCTCAGCACCGTTTCTCGCTCCAGGTACATCGTCACGCCCTGCCACGAAAAGAAAGCCGCTTGCGTCGCATCGAACCCGGCATTGTGCAGCGCGTCCGGCAGTTTTTGATTTTCGAAATCGATCGGCACGAACGTCAAAGTCTGCGGAATTGCAATTCCCGCAGCTCGCAGACGCTCCTTTTTCCACGCCTGAGTTGCGGGATGATCCACCTCGAACACGCGAAGCCCGATCGGTTCGTGCGGATTCCTATACGCAAAGGTATCCAGTCCCGCGCCTACAATCACGTACTGACGCGCGCCCTGCCGCACGGCCCTCGCCAACTGATCTTCCGCGTACCGGCTTCGCGCCGCCATCGACGCGCGCACGAACCTTCCAAAGCGGCTCGCAAATCGCGGCGCGTTCCGCAAGCTGCTCTCAACGTCCACGCCAAGAATCGGTAGCGCGACCGGATCGTCCAGGATTTTGGGATTATCGAACAATTGATGCGCGGCGCGCCGCTTCGCAACCATGTACGCCGTCCGGCTCGCCCGCGCCTCGATCATTCGCCGCTCACGATCGGCCGGCCGGACATACCAGTTGAAATCGATGCATTACGATATCCCGATAAACCGGCTCAAGCTCGCGCACTTGCCGCGACGGACCGAATAGAATCGCGGTGAAGATCACGTATTCCTTGTTCACCCAAAATGTGTCGTCTGCAAGTTCCTTGCGATCGGGCGGCGTTCGGTAGCGAATTCGCGTGCGCAGCGCGTCAAATCCCTGAAATTTAAGACGGCGATTTCCCAACACGCGTATGTCCGATGCGTGGTCGTACTCTCGCAAGCTTTCGAGGGAGCGCGCAAAGTTGCCGTCCAAGTCGAGCGGCGGCGAATCGTCCAGCACGATATTCGCGTTGTCCACGTCCGGCTGGTCGGGCACTCCGCTAATGGAAAAATACGGACCGTTGGTCGAATTGCCATGCGCACGCGGATATAACGTTACGCCTGAGCCGTCTTGCAATTCGCTGCTCTTCCAATCCGCCGGATAATCGACGCAAAATCCCCACCGCGTGTTCCTGTAGTGCGACCAATGCTTGCGATTAAGACGATTCCCGGCCCCGGTCGTAGCGACGCCCAGCACCATCGCACACAGCACAGCCAAGCCGCCCCGCTTCACTCTGCCGCACTCCTTCTCTCCGGCAACCTCGTTTGTTCTCGCAGGCACACGGAGTTTGCGTCGTATTGCAAGTATATTCCTGCCACGCTGCGCCCTTTCACAATAGATTCCCCCGAGCCGCCTCGTGCACCCCGCGGGCGCTTGCTGGCAGATTCGAGCGACGAGTACGCGATCACAAGAACAGGATTTAGAATTTGTACTTTTGCGCCGTTATTTTGGTTGAAATCTGCTTGTCGAACGTGGAAGGTAGATGCTTGGGCTTGCAGGCGAAGTTGTGCGCAAGGAGGCAGAGAGGATGGAGGTAACAGGATACAAGCCGGAACAGCAGACACCAACGCCGCAAACTTGTCTCTCGCTTTACATCGCCTGGATTCCTCGCTTGCTGCCGTCCACCTTGCGAGGACGGAGGAACCCCGCGGTCCACGCGCTTTTTTTGATTGTTTTCGCGTCTTTAATCGCATTGGCCGAGCTTTCGCCACTCCCGGCCTCGGCTCAATCAAATTTTTCAAAACGTATAAAGCCTATGCGCACCTCCAAACTGTCTCCACCGCACCTGAAACTGGTCGTTGCTCCGGACCTTGCCGAGCAGGTCGCGAAATTCAAGCCCATTCACATCACATACGACTCGGACGGCCTCACCAAAAATGAAACTAAAATGGTCGAAAAGCTCGTTGACGCAGCCGGCCTGCTCGACTGCATCTACTGGCGCCAGAGCGACCCCGAAGGGCTGAAGCTCTATCTCTCGCTCGCCGGCAAGCCCGATCGCCAAAGCGACTTGGTACGCGAATATCTGAAAATCAACGGCAGCCGTTGGGATCTCATCAACGACAATCAGCCCTTCGTCGGCATCGGGTCTCTAAAACCCATGCCGCCCGGCCACGCTTTCTTCCCGTGGGGGATCACCAAGGCTGAATTTGATTCCTATGTCGCCACGCATCCCGACCAAAAGTCCGCTCTCTACGATCCGCACACGATTGTTGTCCGCGCCGGTGATGCACTAAAAGCCGTTCCCTACCACACGGCCTATCGCGAATTTCTCGTTCCGATGGCCCGCGATCTGCGCGAAGCCTCCGAACTCAGCCCTGATCCCGCTTTCGCGCATTTTTTGCAGCTGCGCGCTCATGCCCTGCTCACCGACGATTACTTCCCAAGCGACATCGCCTGGCTCGACCTGAAAAATCCCAAGTTCGACATTATCTTCGCGCCCTACGAGGTTTATCTCGATGGTCTTCTTGGCGTGAAAACTTCCTACGGCGCGTCGGTCATGATTCGTAACGAGGCGGAGAGCAAAAAGCTGGAGATCTACCAAAAATACGTTCCGCAGTTGCAGGAATCGCTCCCGCTTGCCGCAGCCGATCTGCCATCGAAGCGCGGCCGTCAATCGCCCATGGAAGTCGTGGACGCGATCTACCGCTCCGGCGACCTGCTTCACGGATATCAGGCCGTCGCCGACAATCTGCCCAACGACCCGCGCATTCACGTACTAAAAGGTTCGAAGAAAATTTTCTGGAAGAACTTCATGGACGCGCGCGTGAACAACGTCATTCTTCCGCTCGTCCGGCATCTGATGGTTCCGAATCAGGCCGCCATGGTCAGCGGCGACGGCACCATGCAATTCGTCATCCTGCACGAAATCTCGCATGGACTGGGCCCATCGTACGCGGAAGTATCCGGGAAAAAAGTCGGCATTGGCGAGGCCATTGGTCCGGAATATTCCGCGCTCGAAGAGTCGAAGGCGGACATTGTGGGAATGCGGTGCGTTTATTGGCTCACGCAGCATGGCGTCATTCCGCAAGACAAGCTAGATGGCACGTACGCCTCGTATCTGGGAGAGACGTTTCGGACCATCCGCTTCGGCATCGCCGAGGCGCATGGCAAGGGGAGCATGATGGAGATCAATTACCTCACCGAGCAAGGAGCCATCCGGCGCGATCCTAAAACCGGCCTGTACGAAGCCGATTTTTCCAAAATGCCCGCGGCCATTGACTCGCTGGCGAAAGAATTGCTCGAACTGGAAGCCGCGGGCGACCGCGCCGGTACCGAAGCTTGGTTCAAGAAATATGCGGTCATGCCGCGGGCGCTCGCGGCCGCGCTCGCGAAGTGTTCAGACGTGCCGGTGGACGTCGATCCAACCTTCGATTTCAATCCTCCGCTGCGCTAGGAATCGCTGAGCTTACAAAATGGACTGGATGGCGGCATCCATGGTGACATGCGTCTGAGGAAAACCGTTGATTTGGAAAGCTTCGCCGGAATTATTCGAAAAGCGCAGGAATCGCGAAATCATATAGTCCTCGTCAAACTGGCTAAACGCGCGTTCCGTCTCCGCGCGCGAAAGACCGAAAGCCGCTAGCGCTGCCGGTTTGCCGTATCCACCGCTGACCGCGCAGTACCGCTCGACCAGTTCGGCAAGCCGCACGCCGATGCTTTGCGCGTTTGGGAGGGCCGACGAAGACGCCATGAGGCGCATCTTAACAGATCGGTCCTCGACCCGCTACGCAAGCCTAAGTTTGTGCCACGGCAACATGAAAATGTCGTATTAGCGGGGACATTTCTATCGAGGACAAAGGGGGACATTGCTAATTGGGCGCCATAGGTTTCTGGAGAATACTGGCATAGCATCCCGTGCACCTACCCACTTCGGATGACGCCGGCGCGGGAGAGTATTGCGTTTATGGCGGAGTAAGGGTCCAGTTTACGTGCGGCGACATCGGATGCGAGACGATCAAATTCCGCCTCGCTGATTGCTTTTTTCAGCACCAGCTCAGCAAGGCGGGTCTGGAGCAGGCGCACAAGCCATTCGCGCCAGTAATCTTGCTGGCGGGAGTGGTGCTCCGGGTCGCTTTCGAGATGAGCCCGAAATTGTGCGATTTGGCGCATCAGCTCAGCGGTACCGTGATCTTCTGTGGCGATCGTCCGGACCACGGGAGGTTTCCAGTGGTCGCTGCCGGCGACCAGGCTCAGAATCGCGAGCAACTGTTGCTCAAATTGTTCGGCGCCTTCGCGATCGGATTTGTTTATCACAAAGATATCGCCGATTTCCATAAGGCCGGCTTTCAGATTTTGGATATCGTCGCCCATGCCCGGAGTGAGAACGACCAGGGTGCAATCGGCGAGGCGAACGACTTCGATTTCGCCCTGCCCCACGCCGACGGTCTCGATGAGGATGACGTCTTTGCCCGCGGCATCGAGCAGGAGCGCGACATCTCCAGTAGCCTCCGCGAGGCCGCCGAGATAGCCACGCGTAGCCATGGAGCGAATGAATGTGCCTTCATCCTGAGCGTGGCGCGCCATGCGGATGCGGTCGCCGAGAATCGCGCCTCCGGTGAAAGGGCTCGAGGGATCAACAGCGATGATGCCAACCGTCTTGCCGTCGGCCCGGAAACGCGCGGCCAGGCGATCAACGAGCGTGCTTTTGCCCGTTCCGGGCGAGCCGGTAATGCCGATGCGAAAGGCGCGGCCGGTGTGAGAAAACAGCTGTTTCAGGAGTTCTTCCGTGCCGGGGCCGCGATTTTCGACGAGCGTAACGGCGCGGGAAAGAGCGCGTGCATCGCCAGCGAGAATTTGCGCAACCCAATGATCCAGCCTGTCCGGAGCAGAACTCATGGGAAGGTGAAAGATAGCATGAGCCGCGGAAAATCAATAAAAACTCCCTGTGTCGGAGAACGCTCAGTTTAAACAGCACTGCAAGCAAGCGTGATCCTCTGTTCGATGGCATTTCGTGCGGAACGACTGCGAAGTTCTCGCGCGGATCAACCGCTGCGAAAGGGAGGGCGCGGAAACCGTGCGCGCTTGCGCGGAGCTAAAACGCCGCGCTTCTTCTGAAGACGATTAGTCGCGCTGAGAGCCAGACCCTGAGCCGTTTGTAGAGCCGTGGCTGCCGGAATATTCGTCGTAGGCTTTGATGATGCGCTGGACAAGACTGTGGCGGACGACATCGCGCTCATCAAAATAGATGAGGGCGATGCCATCGATTTTACCGACAACGTCAATGGCCTCGACGAGTCCGGACCGGCGCGCATCAGGAAGGTCTATCTGGGTGATGTCACCCGTGATTACAGCCTTGGAATTGAAGCCCAAGCGCGTGAGAAACATTTTCATTTGCTCGCTGGTGGTGTTCTGCGCCTCGTCCAAAATGACGAAAGAATCGTTGAGGGTGCGGCCGCGCATGAAGGCGAGCGGGGCGACTTCGATGATGTCCTTTTCAAGAAAGCGCTCGAGCTTATCGGCTTCGAGCAGGTCGTGGAGCGCGTCGTACAGCGGACGCATGTAGGGATCGACCTTTTCCTGCAGCGTGCCGGGAAGAAAGCCGAGGCGCTCGCCAGCCTCGACCGCAGGACGCGCCAGAATGATGCGATTCACCTGCTTTGACAGTAGGGCGGCGACGGCCATGGCGACGGCAATATAGGTCTTGCCGGTGCCGCCCGGGCCGATGGCGAAGACCATGTCGAAATTTTCGAGCGCTTCGATGTAGCGCTTCTGATTGGCGCTTTTGGGCGAAACGGTGCGCTTACCGAAAGAACGCGACCGAGTAGGAGAAAACGCGCCATGCAGTGTGGTAATAGGCTCGTCGGCCGCGGTTTGCAGCAGCGCCTTCACTTCCTGGCTGTTGGGAATCTTGCCTTCGCGGACGCGTTCGTTATAGGCGCCGATGATCCGCGCGGCGCGTTCGACCTGGGCCGGTTCGCCTTCGATTTCGAGGTCACGGTCGCTTAAGTGCGTGGTGACGCGCAGCGAGGATTCGAAGAGCCTGAGGTTTTCGTCAAGTGTGCCGAAGAGCTCGTTGATGCCTCCGGCGATTCGGACCGTCTGCTTCATCAAGATCTGAGCAGAGGATAGCGCGGAGCGAGGGGAGGGTCAAGGAGAGTGGAGATGCGGGGTCGTTGAATTTGGACTGCTGGTGCTGCGGAAATTCGGACCGCCAGCTGTATCGCGAAGCGTCAGCGGAGGTGGGCGAAGCGGCGGGTGGTTTCGTCCGCGGCCAGAGAAACAAATTCGAGATAAGAGTGACGCGCGAGCTCCAGGTCGATCTGCCGGCGTTTGCGCTTACCTTCCCGGTAGTCGAGGACAGCGTCAAATCCGGAGGGATCGGCGCCAGTCCAAACGGCAATGGCGGCGATGGATTCGCGCTTGTTATGCGGCTCAGGCTCACCGGCAGCCATGATCGCGTGGCGAAAAAGGTTGCAGAAGCGGCTCAGAGACGAATGCATCAGATCGAGCTGCGCTTGCGGCTTGCCCGGCGCGGTGAGGACCGCCTGCCGAAGCTTCAGTTTCTCGCGGTGGAGTTCGCGTTCGACCTGCAAGCGGTGCAGATGCAGCGGGGGCTGGAAGTCTTCGAGCCAGTCGGGGCCGAACAGAAAACGGTGGTGACGCTTGATATCGAACAGTTCGACAGCAAAAAGATGGGCGGAACGGCAGAGTTCGTCAAACGTAAAGACGAGGGGCGCTGGATGGCCCTCTTCGCCGGTCCACCATTCGATTACAAGATGAAGTTGCGCAAGTTCGGCCGAGCCGACGCGTTCAAGCAGACAGAGGATATTGAGATTGGAATGCTCGGCGGAAAACTCTCCGGCGACGGCGGAGCCGAAGAGAACGACGGACTGGAGATTTTCTCCAGCGGCCTGTTGCAAACGAGCGACGAGTTCGGCGAGTTTGGTTTCCATTTTCAAATTTGGTGCGGAACCATCAGAAAAGATAGCAGAAGCACGGGCCAACCAAGAAAATCATCGGCGGCGATTCGTCCAATGACTCATCAGGACTGGAGGCGGAGGCATAGGCCCGGCCTGCGCGGTGTTCGGCAAATTCGCAGACACAAGATGCCGCGAGCGACCGTCGCAAAATGCACGAAATGAGGCTACGGAGGCTCTTCGAAATATCGATCGCGCTGGCCGGTGTTTGGGCGGCGGCCTTGAACCGGCCGTGCCAAACGCCGCACGCTGAGACCGAGATAAGCGGCACCGATTGACGCGCGCATGGCCGATTTGAACGCGAGCGGTATTCGATTGCGGCACGGCTTTCAAGATTTCTTGGTGGAAAAAGCCGGGAAGCGGAACACCGTTACGGCACGGGGGATCATGGAAGTGATGTGGGCGCTGGCGACGGATCGCGCCGTGAGCGCAGAAGCGAGTAAGGAAACGATGAGTTTGATCGTCAACTCGAGGACCGCGACAAGCGGACCTTTCGCCGCGAATCAAGGCGGAACGGCAACGGGCAAACGCTTCGAGCAACCGGTCGTCGTCTATGGCGCGCGATCGTTCGCGCTGGGAGTAGAAATACAAGGGCCCATATCGGGGAGCGCCGGCGCCGCGCTGATCTCCAAAATTTCGCACGCCTTAACTGCGACAAACTGAGGAATGAAACATGCCACGCACGCACTCGGCGCCAGCCGGAAGGTTACATCCGGCGCATGTCGCTGGAGGTACCACCGGCGGCGGGCAAGTAGCAGCGCTGTGTATAGTCCATGACCATGCGATCGGCGTTGAAGCGCCAGCCAAGGGTGCGAATGGCGCGCTTCATGCGCTTGATCCAGCCGCGAGGAAGGCCATCGCGATCGCGTTGGTAGAAGAGCGGGATCACTTCGTCGCGCAGGACGCGATAGAGGTTTTCCGCGTCGCGCTCATCGTGAACGCGCACATCGGAGTGCGTGCGGCCGTTCCCGATAGCGAAGCCATTCAGGCCGTCGTAAGCCTCCGCCCACCAGCCGTCGAGAATCGATAGATTCAAGCCACCATTGAGAACCACTTTTTGTCCGCTGGTGCCTGATGCCTCTTGCGGACGGCGCGGATTATTGAGCCAAACGTCCACGCCCTGCACCAGCTGGCGACCGACGTTGATGTCGTAATCTTCAATAAAGATGAATTTGTCGGTGAACTGCGGGTTGTGCATGAAGCGCATGATGTCCTGCAACATGCGCTTGCCGGGCTCATCGCCCGGGTGGGCTTTCCCGGCGAAGATGAATTGAACGGGCCGCTTGGGGTCGTTCACGAGCGCGGCCAATCTCTGTAAATCGGAGAGAATGAGGTTCGCGCGCTTGTAGGTGGCGAATCGGCGAGCGAATCCTATGGTGAGAGCGTCCGGGCTGAGAGCGCGCGCCAGCAATTGCTGAACTTCCTCCGACTCACCCCGGCGCTTGGCCTGTTCAACGGCGGTCTGGCGAACATATTCGAGCAAACGTGCACGGAGGTTGAGATGCGCTTCCCAGAGCTCGCCATCGTCAACCGCCTCGATACGCTCCCAGATGCGCGCCTCGCTGCTTTGCTCATGCCATCCGACACCGAGATGGCGGTCGTAGAGCCGCGACATCTGCGGCGCAAGCCAGGAAAGGACGTGAACTCCATTGGTAATGTGTCCGATCGGAACCGCGTCCTGGGAACGGCCTGGATACAGGTCCGCCCACATGGCGCGCGACACTTCCCCATGAAGCGCCGAAACGGCATTGGCGCGGCGCGAAAGCTTGAGGCACAGCACGGTCATGCAAAATTCTTCCTGCTGATTGGTAATGTCCTCGCGTCCGAGCCCCATCAACGTTTCCTGCGAAATACCGAGCTGCTCACGCAGCGGACCCAGGTGCTCTTCGACGAGTTCGGAAGTAAAGCGGTCGTGCCCGGCGGGCACCGGAGTATGCGTAGTGAACACCACTTCGCGAAAAACACGCGGCACCGCCTCGCCGAACGACAGGCCTTCGTCTTGCATGCGTTCCCGAATCGCTTCAAGCGCCACGAAGGCGCTGTGCCCCTCGTTGAGGTGAATAACGCCCGGCGTGATTCCCATCGCGGTGAGGGCGCGATAGCCGCCCACGCCGAGAAGCAGCTCCTGCCGAATGCGGACGCGGCGATCGCCGCCGTACAGGCGAGACGTCAGCTCGCGGTCTTCGGGCGCGTTGCCTTCGATATTGGAATCGAGAAGCAGAAGATCGCAGCGGCCAACGTTGACGCGCCAGACCCTCGCGCGCAGCGTGCCGCGCCGCGTCTCGATCTGCACCATTACCGGCTCTCCGGACTTGCCTATGGCGGGTTGCATAGGCAGAGAATTGACATCGGACGGGATGTACTCTTCCTGCTGCCAGCCGTTTAGATCTACGCGCTGGCGGAAATAACCCTGTCCGTAAAACAGGCCAATGCCAATCAAGGGAATGCCCAAATCGGAAGCGCTCTTGATGTGATCGCCGGCAAGCACTCCGAGTCCGCCGGAATAAATGGGAATCGACTCGTGCAAGCCGAATTCAGCCGAAAAATAGGCGACCGGACGCGGTCGAAGCACGCCAGCGTGACGCGCACCCCACGTTTTGTCCGCCTCCAGATATTCTCGCAGGCGACGGTAGGCATAATTGACGCGGCTATGGAGCGCAAGCTCGCTGGCGCGGCGCTCCAGTTGCTCCAGCGGAATTTCGCCGAGCAAAAGAATCGGATTGTGGCGAAGTTCATTCCAGCGGACCGGATCCAGGTCGCGGAAAATCGCGGCACAATCATTGTCCCAGGTCCACCAGAGGTTCCGAGCGAGAGTCCAGAGGCGCTCTTGCAGCGGAGCGATGAAGCGGCCCAGTGTGCGAGCTTCACTGACGATCGGCGCAACCTGTGCGGCTGCTTCCGTGAGCATCCGTACTTCGTCTTCGCTGAAGGTGCGAGACTCGACGGTTTGGACGTCCAAAACACCCAGAAGCACGCCGCGGTCGATTAGGGGAACGCCCAGGAACGAGTGATACGCGTCTTCACCGACTTCGGGAAAATACTTAAAGCGCGGATGGGTAGTGACCTCCTCGACAGCGATCGGGCGGACCAACTCCGCAACCGAACCGACAAGCCCTTCCGACACCGCCAGGCGAAGCTTGCCAATGCTCTGCGGGCGAAGCCCGACGGTGGCGGCGAGTACCAGATGACTGCGATCGGGCTCGAGCAGATAAACCGAACATACGTCCGTCTGAGAGCGGCGCGCAATCAGAGCAACCACCTTCATCAAAGTTTCCGCCGGCTTACCGCTCTCCTTGGCCAGCTCGCGAAGTTCCTCGATCGTCAGGACGTGACTGTCATGGTTCGATGACTCCCGTAAAGAGCTGGTTTGCACTCCTTGTTCGAGGGATTTAATTGACAGGTCCTGAGCGCTCATTTCGACGTCGTTTTCTCCTCTTGCGTGCGCCATGCCACCTCTAGCCAGTGATTCAGCGTCCGATGCGCGGAACGTTCTCCCATCTGCTACGTCCAACTTGCCGCGGTCGCGCGTGATTTGCGAATGCGGCCAAAGGGCGCGAAGCGATCAATTCAGACGCGCCCGCAACCAGGCATCCAGTCTACGGCCCTGATAAACCTATTCGCCGCGAGCGGTCGAAGTCCAATCCAACTTCGTTATGAACCAGATTCACTACGCTGCTCAAGTATAGACACAAGCGAGTCCGTGCCAATCCGTGGTCTGGGAACATGGTGCCAAAGTGGAACGAGTTCGATCAATTTCAAATCGTTTGCAGATCGTTGGCAACCGGAGCCCTTCTGGACAACGGTCCGCCTTGGCTCGTACAGCGTGTTCATCCGAAAGATGTCCAGTATCGTATAATCTAAATACATCCAAGATCTTGTCCAGAGCGAGAGGACACAATGAGCTCACTCATCATCCGAAACTTCATGAAACAACAGGGATTCGCCGACGAGCCGGACAGCGTATGCGATATGCACTTTTCCGGTTTGTACTTTCAGCCGCGGATCGTGGGCTCGCTGGTTGCGGTCGGAATCATTTTGCAATTCTTTGCCCCAGTGGCGGCCGCTGCGCTGTATTTCTTCCTTTCAGCGCTGCTGTGGTGGAATGTCAGCGTACCGAAGTTGAATCCATTCGAAGTCTTTTACAACCGCGTTTTTGCGGCGCCCAAGGGAAGAGCGAAGCTGGAACCAGCGCCTGCTCCTCGCCGTTTTGCCCAAGCGATGGCCGCCGCGTTCATGGTGATTGTGGGAGTAGCGCTAATGCAGGGCTGGATGGTGACGGCTTGGGTCTTTGAAGCATTCCTGGTAATGGCGTTTTCTGCCCTGCTCTTCGGCAAGTTCTGCCTGGGGGCGTATATCTATCACTTATTGCGCGGACACGTAGCGTTTGCCAATAGCACGCTACCGTGGGCCGGACGGCGCAACTGAGCCACAGGTTCACGGAGGCGCGGGTGCGCGTTGAATGCAAATCCTACCACTTGCCCGTGGATCGCATAAGCAGCGGCATCAAACCAATTAGTGAAATCAGCGTCCCAATCAGCGCCAAATTAAGGATCAGCTCATGCCGCAGGTCGATCTTCGGTGGTTTCACGCTGCCTCCCGTTCGTAACGTACGTGCGTAGTTTAATACAGGTTCGAGTATTCTTCACAGCAAATTTGCGCGCAGGCGAAAGAATCCGCCGCGCCAGGAGATCGCAGGAAAACGGTAAGAGGTTCGAGCGAATTTTCACGCGTATTGCTGCCCGGAAATCACAGTGCGATAATGTCCCCCATGATGGGAAGCACTTCTGCTGCGGAAAGCAACTGGGGGTTGCGATGGCTCTGCGGGATGGCTGGATCGAGAAGCGCGCGTCGGCAATAAGCGGCAACGGGCAGAATTTCTCGCAAATGCATTACGCCCGGCAAGGCATCATCACCGAAGAGATGGCGTATGTGGCGCAGCGGGAAAAACTTGCGCCTGAGTTGGTGCGCGACGAAGTGGCCCGCGGGCGCGCGATTATTCCTGCCAATATCCACCATCGAAACCTCGAGCCGATGGGCATCGGCGTAGCGTTCAATTGCAAGATCAACGCGAACATCGGCAATTCCGCCACCACTTCCGATCCCGCACAGGAACTCGAGAAGCTGCACCGAGCGGTGCATTACGGCGCTGATACGGTGATGGACCTTTCGACTGGCGGAGATATTCCGTCGATTCGCAAGGCCATCATCAACGCATCGCCCGTCCCGATCGGCACGGTGCCAATTTACGAGGCCATTTCGCGGGTGCGCCGCGCCGAGGACTTGAGCATCGGCGTGATGCTCGAAGTGATCGAGGAGCAGGCGGAACAGGGCGTGGATTACATGACCATTCACGCCGGAGTATTGCGCGAATTTCTCCCGCTGGTCAGAAACCGCATCACCGGAATCGTAAGCCGCGGAGGAGCGCTGCTGGCGCAGTGGATGAGCTTCCATAAGAAGCAGAATTTTCTTTATGAGAACTTTGACGCGATCTGCAAAATTTTTCAGAAGCACGACGTGAGCTTTTCGCTGGGGGACGGACTGCGTCCCGGCTGCTTGGCTGATGCCAGCGATGCGGCGCAGTTCGCCGAGCTGAAGGTGCTGGGCGAGCTGACTAAAAAAGCGTGGGAATACGACGTGCAGGTGATGATCGAAGGCCCCGGACACATTCCGCTGGACCAGATTGAGTTGCAAGTGAAGAAGGAAAAAGAGCTGTGCTACGAAGCGCCGTTTTACACGCTAGGCCCGCTGGTGACGGATATCGCTCCGGGCTACGATCACATCACGAGCGCGATTGGCGCGGCCATGATTGGATGGCACGGGGCGGCAATGCTTTGCTACGTCACCCCGAAGGAGCATCTCGGCTTGCCCAACGCCGATGACGTTCGCCAGGGCGTGATCGCATACAAGATCGCCGCGCACGCGGCCGACGTGGCGCGCCACCGGCCGGGCGCGCGTGATCGCGATGACGCGATCAGCTACGCGCGATTCCTGTTCGATTGGAAAAAACAGTTCGCGCTGTCGCTCGACCCCGAAACCGCACAGGCCATGCATGATGAAACTTTGCCGGACGATTACTACAAAGATGCGAAGTTCTGCTCGATGTGCGGACCCAAATTCTGCTCCATGAACGCGACGCAAATATCAGAGATTTATCAGGGACTGGACCAAAAGGACCGCGAGGCAAAGTTCGCCGAATTGCTGCATAAGGTTGAAGCGGCATCCAGCGCAAAAAGCACGGCCGCTGGGTCTTAATAGCTATAGCCCTTAGGACGAAAAACTCTTTGACCGGGAGGCTGCCGATGGCGTTTGTGCGCGCAGCGAAGGCAAGCGCAGTAGCCCAAGGCACGATTGCCGAGTTTCAAATTTCCGGAAAAGCGGTGGCGCTCGCCAATGTTGGGGGTAAGTTCTTCGCCATCAATGGTGTGTGCGTGCACGAAGGCGGTCCCCTTGGCGAGGGCGCCCTGAACGGCACGACGGTGATTTGTCCATGGCACGCATGGGAATATGACGTGACCACCGGGAAGATCATCGGCAGCCCGGATAGCGCCGAAGGACTTGCCTGCTACCCTGTCGAGGTTCGCGGAGACGACATCTACGTCGATGTCGGTTGAAGTGAAGGACCGATTCTCCGCGCGTGACGATTCACAAAAAAATACAGAGAGGGCGTTCCCTTCTACACCGCTTCCGTGTATAGTGCGCGCGACAATTTCAACGGATGACCCAGACTCCCCCAACGTCCAAGCGATGGCTATTAGCTGTGGACCCGCGCGTGTACCACTGGGACACGCTGTTCGTTAAAGGCAAGGAGATGTGGCGGCAGGCGGGCAACAAGCCGGATGCGCTGAGGCAGCTCAAGCAGGTCCACAAGGGCGACCGCGTGCTCTGCTATCACGGAAAACCGGAACACGCCGTGTATGCGCTGGCGGAAGTGAGCCGCGATCCCTACCCCGACCCGCACGATCCCGACGGCAAGAAGCTGGTGACCGACCTCAGGGCGATCGAGCGGCTGCCGAGGCAGGTCGGTCTGGCGGAGATGCGGGAGGACAAGATTCTAAAGAAGGTGAAGTTTCTGAAGAACACGCGCCTGACGATTTCCCCTCTGACCGAAGAGGAATACGCGGAAATTCTGCGCTTGGCTGGCATTGTCGCTTCGCCGGGGATTCCGCTTCCCTAGCCGAAAGCTGTTCACCATTGCCTGCGCGTAGTACCGGCCGATACCGATACAATTTCGTGCGAACCACTGAGATTTCCCTATCCTGAATATGCCGGAGCTGCCGGAAGTCGAGACCGTTGCGCGCGGACTACAATCTGCCCTGCCCGGAAGGCGTATTGTGAACGTGCGCTTGGGGAAAACGGACTTCATCGAAGATCCGGCGGCGCTCGAGCGCGATTTGCCGGGCAGCCGAATCGAATCCGTGCGGCGATATGGAAAATTCATGTTGATCGAGCTGCAGCCGCGCGATGCTAGCCGGTCAAAGTTTTCGCTACAAGTGCACCTGGGTATGACCGGGCGGATGGTAGTCAGTTCCTCCGAAGAACCGGCGCCGCCCCATACGCACGTTTTCATGAAACTCGACGATAGCCGCGAAGTGCGCTATACGGACCCGCGGCGTTTCGGATTGATGCGCATCGTGGCGGGCGGCGCGCGAGATGCATTGCTGGCAACGGTCGGGCTGGAGCCCTTGACTGCAAGCGAATCCGAATTCCGATCGAAAGTGGGCACACGGCGGGCGCGCATCAAGGCACTGCTGCTCGATCAGCATGTGCTTGGCGGAATGGGCAACATCTATACCGATGAAAGCCTCTGGCGGGCACGCGTCCATCCCAGGCGACTCGGCGCCAACCTGAGCGCTGAAGAAATTCGTAGATTGTACCGGGCGATGAGGCAGGTGCTCTCCGAAGCGATTGCATCGCGCGGATCATCGATTTCCGATTTCGTGGATTCGTACGGCTTGCCGGGTGATTTCCAGCGGCGGCACCGCGTATACGGCCGCGAAGGGTTGAAGTGCTTCCGGTGCGGCACGCGGATCAAACGGGAGATAGTTGCCGGAAGAAGCAGCTATTTTTGCCCGCGCTGCCAGGCTCCGCCGCAGGAGCGAAAAAGAAAGATGCGCTGACGACGTTTATGGCGAAGATCGACGGGCGGGCGCCGGCATAAGCGGACCGGATTGGGCCGGCAAGCCGGCCCGTTCGAATTGGATCGTCGTGTGCGTGATCTGAAACTTTCGCTCCAACAGACTGCGAATTTCCATCAGCAGCTTTTCACTTTCTTCCATATGCATGTCCGGGATACGAACGTGGCAGGAAAGAGCGTGCAAGCCGGTACCGAGCGTCCAAATATGAATATCATGCACTTCACGGACCGGCGGAATGCTCAGTATTTCGGCCGCCACTTTTTGCAATTCCATACTGCGGGGCAATCCTTCCAGCAAGATGTGGCCGCTCTCGCGCAGTATCCCGGTCGTCGACCACAATACCGCTAAGCCGATGCCCACGCCCAGCGCGGGATCGACCCAAAACGCCTGCGTAAAATGGATGGTCAGCGCTCCACCAAAAATCGCAACGTCGAACAGGGCATCACCGAAATTATGAATCCAGACGGTCCGGACGTTGAGATCGCGACGGCCACGGTGCACCGCGAATGTGATGCCCCCATTGATCACCAACGCGATGGCAGCAACCCACATCATCAGCATCGTTCCTACCGGCTCGGGATGGCGCAAGTGCAGGATCGATTCAGCAATCAGCCCGAGAGCGGCGAGCCCTAAAACCATGGCATTGGCAAACGCCGCCAGAATTCCGGCGCGATGATAGCCGAACGTTTTTTCATGGGTCGGCGGACGGAGAGCCCAGCGCGCGGCGAGCCAGGAGATGGCCATACCGGGAATATCGGTGAGATTGTGGATGCTGTCGCTGACCAGTGCCATCGAGTTCCCGGCGTATCCCGCCACGAACTCAACCGCCACCAGCACCACGGTGGCCGCAACGGAGGCGCCGAGGATTCCGCTCATGGTCTGGCCAAAGCCATGGGCGTGCTGCGAATGATCGTGGCCATGCGAATGCACGTTTGGATTTTACCCGTTGTTCGGCTCACCCGCATGGAAGGACTCTTGCCACGCGCGCTTTGGTGACAACAGGCTGTAACTCCCTCGCATTCAGAGTCCGAAACTTCATTGACTTGCTGGATTATGGAAACCTACCATTGCCGTAAGAAGCGCAGGGGTCATCGGGGAGCGGCTATTTGGTGCGTAAGGCGCCCAAGCCGATCATGGACAATAACGCGAAGCTGGTCTTCTGGGGAGTTCGCGGCTCGACTCCCACGCTTGAGCGCGATTCGTGGCGCTATGGCGGAAACACGCCATGCCTGGCGCTTACCGCTCCGGACGGCGTCCGGTTCATTCTGGACTGCGGCACCGGGCTGCGCATGCTTGGAAATCACCTACGAATAAACAACAACCGCTGGAATGAGGTTCAGTCTGACGCCGGCATAGAGGCACATGTACTGGTAACCCACTACCATTGGGACCATATACAGGGCATACCGTTCTTCCAGCCATTTTTTGAATCGCAGAACCGGTTCCATTTCTATAGCTTCCAATCAAAACACCTCGGCCGAAACAGCCTGAAGCAAGTGCTGGAAGCACAACTGGCAAGCCCGTATTTCCCCGTGGATGTGAGCAACATGCGCGCGCCTCGCTCCTTCCGCGAAGTCGCTGGTGGTGACAAATGGGACGTCCAAGGCACGCGCATTACGGCCGCCTGGCTGAATCATCCACAGGATTGCCTTGGCTACCGGTTCGATATGCCCGCTGGTTCGATCGTCTACGCAACCGACAACGAACCCGGCGTTCCCGAAAAGGACTACGCTGTTCGGGAACTCGCGCATGGAGCCGACGTTCTGGTATACGACGCGCAGTATTCTCCTGAGCAGCTTGCGTCTAGCCGCAAAGGCTGGGGCCACTCAAGCTGGCTCGAAGGCGTGAAGATCGCGCGCGACGCGAAAGCGAGGAATCTTGTTCTGTTTCACCATGATCCCGATTCAAGCAGCCGGACGATTGACGGCTTTCTGTCCGCCGCGAGGCAGGAATTCCCAGCCACGTGGGCGGCGATGGAAGGAATGTGCATCACATTGAGCGAGCGAGGTATCGGAGTAACGCTTCCCAAATCACGTCTCGGGCAGCGGAGGCGCTTGCGATTCACCGCAACGGTGAGAGGCGAAACCGAAGAGGGCCGCGCATTCGAGGAGCGGGCTACGGTTCGGGACCTTAGTCTCCAGGGTGCCTACCTGTGCTTGAACAGCCGTCCGCGCTTGCAATCCGAATTGAGCTTGGCAATTGACGCCACGAATGAGAACGACCGTTCGAGCCTGCTCTCATTGCGCGCGGCGGTGGTGCACTGCGAGCCGGGACGCGAGCGCAATCAAAACGGCGTTGGCGTGGTTTTCATTGAGGACAGCGAGCCGGAAATCCCGCGCGACTGAATGCCTCCCAGCGGACTGGAAAGCCCGTCAGGCGGAGATCTCCATCCGAGTGGAATACGCCGGAATGCCGCGCCGGGTGTTTACCCTACTTACTGCCGTCGTCGAGCGCGGAAAGCTGCGCGTCCAGATCCGCCAAGGCCCGGTTCAATTGCTCGGTGTGGCGCTGGTGCTGGCTGACTTCCAGGTCGCGCTGCACGCGAGTCCTGGCAAGCAGCAACACCTGTTTTCGCCGGCGGTTTTCGGCCTGCGCGGGCGTTAATTGCGGCTTCGTCTTCCCCGGGGTTTTCGTGTTCGATTCCTCTGCCTGGGCTTCGACTGCTTTGCTCTCCCACCCTTTTGCCTTATTGAAAGTTTACGCCAGCCAAGATGGATTGAAACATTTTTTTGGCGGATTTTTCGCGAACGTAACACGCAAAATTCAGGCTTACGGCAACTCGAACGCAACGTAGGCATTGCCTGCGGTAGCGAAAACGTATTGTTTGCCGTTCACTTCGTATGTGACCGGGTTCGAGCGCAACCCGTGGCCCATGTAAAACTGCCAGAGTGGCTTGCCTGTGGTAGCGTCGAGCGCAAAGAAATTGCCTTCATCGCTCCCCGTGAATACAAGATTTCCTGCGGTCGCCAACGTACCAACCCACGCCGTGGAAAACAGTTTGAACTGCCAGCGCAGCTTGCCGGTGGTAGCTTCGAGCGCGCGAATCGCCCCGTACGATTGCTCGCCGGCCAGCGCGCGCACGCCCCCTCCTCCGACAATGCCCTTTGGAAATCCGGGTTCGATTTTGCCGGTGCCCTTAATGTAGTACGCGCCCGTCTCATGCACACTCACGTAAAAGAGTCCAGTCAGAGGGCTATACGAGGGGCTCGGCCAGTCGACGGCGCCGGTGATGCTCGGATATACGAGCGTGCCAGCGCCGAGGGTCGGCTGTTGATTCGGATTCAGGATCGGCCTGCCCTTGGCGTCCAATCCCTTGGCCCATGTTTCCTTCGCAAACGGAACTCCCGTGATGAATTGACCGGTGTCACGGTCCAGAACGTAATAAAACGCATTTCGATTGGCCAGGGCGACGAGCCGGCGCATTTTGCCGTTGATCTTCGCGTCAAAAAGAACAGGCGGTTCGGCGGAATCCCAGTCGTGATTTTCGTGCGGCGAAAACTGAAAATACCATTTAAGTTTGCCTGTGTCGGCATCGAGCGCAATCAGTGAGCACGTGTAGAGATTGTCGCCGGGACGGTCATCGTCGTTGAAATCCGGCGCGGGATTGCCCGTGCCCCAATAGACGGTTTTTGTTTCCGGGTCGTACGAGCCATTGTTCCAAGTGGTGCCGCCCGCGCTCTGCGCCGCGCCGTTGCCCCATGTCTCCGCTCCGGGTTCGCCGACTCGCGGAACGGTCCAGAACCGCCATAGCCGTTTGCCTGTCTTAGCGTCGTAACAGTCGAGCAGTCCGCGAACCGCGGCCTCACTGCCGCCCGTTCCGACAATCACTTTGCCCTTGATAGCTAGCGGAGGACCGGACATCGAATAGCCAAAACGGTTGTCGGCCACGTGAACGTCCCATTTGACGCCGCCGGTTTTGGCATCGAGTGCGACCAAATGCGCGTCGGCGGTGCCGACGAACACAGTGTTATCTAGTATGGCGACCCCACGGCTATTTCCGTATAGGCCGATCAGCACCAGATGCTGCGGCATTTTGGGCGACCAGCTCCAAAGGCGCAGCGCTGTCCGCGCGTCGATGGCGGTGACAGTACTGGGAGGCTCCGTCACATACATGATGCCGTCCACGACGATCGGTGAAGTTTCGACGTTACTTACAGCGCGGCTGGGCTGGTAAATCCACGCGACTTTCAGTTGCGAAACGTTTTTTGAATTGATCTGTGCGAGCCGCGAAAAACGCTGTGAAGCGTAATTACCGCCGTATGTGAGCCAGTTTTGCGGTTCGCGATCGGAATGAAGGATTCGTTGGTACGGCACATCCTGCGCGAACGACACGCGACATGAACACATGAAAAATGCGAGCAAAGGCAGCGCAATTTTCGCAAATCTCATTGCGCCTCCTTCAGGCTCGTAAGGTACGCGACCAGATCATTCACCTCTGCATCCGAAAGCTTGCCCTTATAGGAAGGCATAAGGCTCTTGCCGGGCAGCTCTTTCAATTCCCGAAGATCTGCTTTGTCGAACGAGTGGAAATTGCCGTTCGCATCCTCGATCACGATTCGAAAGGAATCCTCCACCACGCGCGTGCCGTCGAACGCTCGCCCCTCTTTCGTAACCAAGTGAACGAACAGGTAGTCGAGCTTGCCGCCCGTTTCAAGAAAGAGATGCTGCTGGGGCAAATCCGATCCGGGATAAAGGATCGTGGTGTGGAGGTAGCCGGGGTCGCGAAGCGCCCCGATGTTCGAAAGGTCGGGCGCCGAATCACCGCCCTGCCCGTGGATCATGTGGCAGTTTGCGCAGCCAGCCGATTTGTATACCTCGCTTCCCTTTTGCGGATCGCCGGTGACCTTGTACGTGTCCTGATGCTTTAGGGTGAGCAGGTACTGGACAACCTGCTGGATCTGAGCGGCGCTCAACTGGCCGCCAAATGCCGGCATCCCTCCGGCCATGCCGTTCTTGATGACGTTTGTCGTTGCTTCCATGCCCAGGCTGAACGGAATGCCCTGAATATTCGGACCCATTCCACCGCCGCCATCGAGCCCATGGCAGGTGGAGCATGTGCTTTCAAATGTCGTTTTGCCCTGCTGCAGGTCTTGAGCTGTAGGATTGACGACCGCTGCTTCCTGCCGTGGGTGAGGAAATGCAAACGTACCTGCTGCCATAAACATCGCCGCGATTCCCAGCCCACTTGCTCGTAACCCCCGAATCGCAATCATGCGGCGTTCCATCCCTCCTTTCGCAACTACTCATTGAGCAGCAGAATGTCCTGCGCCTTCGGCGGTTCGGGCAGCGATTTCAGAAAAGCATATATTGACGCGAGATCCTCGTCCGAAACAGTTTTTTCCGTGTAGGGCGGCATCGAACCGGTTGGATGACGCACGTATTTTTCGATGAACGCAAGCGGCAGCGGGTCGGGACCGAGCCGAGGGCCGACGCCACCCTGCGCCGCGAGGCCATGACATTCATAGCAGCCGTAACTGACGAACAGCTTCTTTCCGCGCTCAACCGTTGCCGTCTCAGCATGCTCCGACTTGCGGGCTTCCGCGGACGCTTGCGCCGCTGCGCTCGGCCGCACAAAAATCAGCAGGGCCAAAGCTGCCGCGATCACGAATAAGAGCGCGACGATCGCCGCTAGAGCCAAGATATGAGCGCGCACCGGGTGCTGCAGCGCAGCGCGTTCGATCGGACTGAGCGATTCCATCTGTGCGGACTTGTTCATCGCCTTTGCCTCCTCAGCGCGGCTGGGTGAGAACATTCACAAGCGCCGGTTCACCGCGTTTTACGACAGCGATGGCTTCGCGCAGCGCCGGCGCCAAATCTTTCGGATCGCTGATCGGCGCTGACCCGTGCATTCCCATGCTTTGTGCCAGCTTGCCGTAATCAATCGGCGGGTCGACAAGCGTGGTTCCAATGTTGGCGCGCGTGATGCCGCGCTCATGGACGTCTGCCATGCGCTGCACCTCCATCACCTCCTGATGATAGGCGCGATTGTTGTGCATCACGATGAGCAGCGGTATTCGACTGTGCGCGGCGGTCCAAAGAACACCGGGCGCGAACATCAGGTCGCCATCGTTCTGAATGCTGACCGTCAGGCGTCCGTGCTTGCGATTCGCGAGCGCAGCGCCGACCGACGCGGGCGCACCGTAGCCCACGCCGTAGCCCCCTTCGCCGCCGATGTAGTGGTAATACTTTTCGAAACTCCACAGTCGCAAAGGCCAGCGGCTGACGAACTGGCAGTTTGAAACGAGCGACCAATCCTCGTTCCGAATTTGATTCCAGATTTCGGCGGAAAGCCGCGCCGTGCTGATCGGGCTTGCGTCCCAGCCGTTGGCGGCCAAATCGCGATTTTGAGCGAGAACGCGTTGATGAGCGGCGGCCAGCTTGGCGCCGCGGTCCTGATACTTGCGCTTTTGATCGGACGTGATCAGCCTTTTGACGGCTTCGATCAGCGACGGCAAGCTCGCCTCAGCATCGGCGGCCATCGCAAGATCGACGGCCTGATACCGCTGAAAATCCTGGTAATTGCTCTTCAAATAGAGGTCGTTCGAGTTGATGCTAATCAGTTTCACGCCCGGTTTCGTTAGCGTTCTGGTGCGTGGATATACGTCGCCGTAATACGCGTTGACGATGCCGTAGAAATCGGTCAGTTCGAGACCCAATATGACGTCCGCCTCGCCAATCACCGCGCCGCCGCGTTCGGTCTGGTTCAGTGGATGGCGGGTGGGAAAATTCATGCGGCCGTTCCGATCAACCACCGCAGCTTGCAGTGTCTCCGCGAGTTCGATCATCAACGCGAGCCCAGCCGGTGTGCGCGCGGCGCGGTCGGCCACGATCACTGGACTTTCCGCGGCGACCAGCCATTTCGCGGCCTGCTCCACCGAGCCGGAATCCGCCTGCGGCGGCTGGTCGAGCGTGACGGGCGGAATGCGAAGAGAGGGATCGTTGGGAATCGGAAATTCCTGTAAGTCGGTGTTGCAAACCAGCGCGACAGGCATGTAGGGCGGGGTCATGGCAACCCGATACGCGCGCATGACCGATTCGGCGAAATCCTGCAGCGTCGCGGGCTGGTCGTCCCACTTGACGAAATCCCGGATCAGCGCCGCGGGATCCTGCGCGCTGTGCGTCCAGTTGACGAAGCTCGCGCGCGTTTGCGCGTCGCCGAAATTTCCAAGCACTACGACGAGCGGTACGCGATCGCAAAACGCGTCGTAGATCGCCATCGATGCATGCTGCACGCCCACGGTGCCGTGAACGCAAACGAGAAGCGGCTTTCCTTCAATCTTGAAGTACCCGTGAGCCATGCCGACGGCGGATTCTTCATGGCAGCAGGTGATGAATTCGGGATTTTTGTTCCCGCCGTAATTGATAAAGGATTCGTGCAAGCTGCGGAACGAATTTCCCGGATTCGAACACAGGTATTCAAATCCGACGGCTTTAAAAGCATCCACCATGAAATCCGAACCGGGATGATCAACGGTGATAGGCTCGACGTTCGGGTCCGGATTTGCAGCGGCTGCGGCGGCTTCGGCCTCCACTCGGCGGCTTATCGGAGGCAAGGGCGCGGCGGCATTCCGAGACTTTGGGTTCGGCTGGGGCAAGGCGGCTGCGTTCGCGGCCACAACCGGAGTTGCCGCCAGAGCCGCTGCTCCCACAGTGGCGTTTTTCAAAAAATTTCGCCGATCGACGGAAGTCTTCCTGGATTTGGCCATCGCCCCGCACCTCGCTGGATTTTTCGGGCAATTGATACCACAGAACGCAGCAATTGGCACGCGCTATGCGCGACAGCACGGTGGTCCGCAAGGTCGCGCCTCAACCGCAGCGAACGTTTTGATCCCTCAATGTGGTCTTGTAGTATGGTCAGAGCGCCGGGCCCGTAGCTCAGCGGTTAGAGCAGCGGACTCATAATCCGTTGGTCCAAGGTTCGAATCCTTGCGGGCCCACCATTCGCTTTGAGTAAGGCCGGCTTCGGCGGGATCGGATTCATCCGCCGCTTACGGCGCCGAGGTGCGCCGAGACTTTGGTGTTTGGCGGAAGCTCTTCCGAGGCTTGCAGGACCACCTCATCGCCCGCATGAAGTTCGCCAAAAACTTCCACGTCGTTCCCCATGTTCACCCCGGGCTTGACGGTGACCCATTCCGTTATGCCGTTGCGCACGCGAATCACAAACGTGCCCTGCATGCTCCGAAGCAGCGCCGATTGCGGCACGATCAAGGAAGATTGCGGTCGCCGCACCGGCCACGAAACGGACGGGAACATACCAGGCGCAAGCAACGAGTCCGCGTTCTTGACGTCCAGCTCAACAGGCATCGTTCGAGTTTTTGTGTCCAAAGAATCCGAGACACGCGCTACGGTTCCGATGAAAGTCCTATTGGGAAATGCCGGCACTGAGAAGTTTACTTTGGCGCCCGGAATCACGCCCGCCGTGTAGGCCTCCGGAACGGCGACCACCAGCCGCAAAGAAGAAATTTGCTCGATGCGCAGCATCGGCACTTGCGCATTGCCTCCTCCGGCCGGACCGACGAGCGCGCCCGGATGAACGTTGCGTTCGGTTACGATGCCCGTGAATGGAGCTCTGATCCGCAGATAACTTTCCATCACTTCCGCCGAATGTACGTTTGCCTTGGCAGCTTCGACGGCGTTTCGCAATCCGACGACGCGGGCCGCATCTGCCTCGACGGATTTCTGCGCGATTTCCAGCTCGTTCTCGGATATAACGCCCGGCGTTGCCGCCGCGACTTTCAACCTCTGAAAACTGTCCTGGTCCTTTGCGAGCTTCGCTTCAGCCTCCGTCTGCTGATTTTCAGCGCTGGCCAGCTTGGCTTCGGCTTCGGACTTTTGCGAGACCAGTTCCGGCGCTTCCAGTTGAGCGAGGACCTGCCCTTCCACCACCCTTGAGCCGCGATCGACCGAGATCGACTTCACAAATCCCGTGACTTTCGGATAGACCGCGACGGCTTCGTACGGCTGGAGTTCTCCCGGAAGCGACACGGCGAAATTTACCGCCCTTTGCGACACTTTCACAACCGGAACCGAAGGTACTGTCGCAGACGTGATCGCGTTCGGCGCTGCATGGGATGAGGAGTTGCACCCCGCCGTGACGCCAATGCACACCAAGGTCATCACGAATCCAAGTAAAACGACACCGCCCTTTTTTTGACCGAATCGTAAACCGCATCGTGCACTGCCGAGCGGATTTATCATTGGCCGGAATTCCATATTTAGTTCCTCTCTAGGTAATGCGCGCTCTGGGGATCAGACGGATCAAGCGACGGCGAAATTGTGCCGGCATTTTTCTGCGCCTCGAAAAATATGAGTGGAAGCACCAGCAAGGTCGCCACGGTCGAGGCTAGCAGGCCGCCAATCACGGCACGGCCCAGCGGAGCACTCTGCCGGGATCCTTCGCCCAGTGCGAGGGCCATCGGGATCATGCCGGCAACCATGGCCATGCTGGTCATCAAAATCGGCCGCAGGCGAGTAGTGCTGCCGAACATAGCCGATTCCATCGCGCTTGCTCCGGCTTTGCGGTGCTCTTCCGCAAACGTAACCAGAAGGATCGAGTTCGCCACGGAGACTCCGAGCGCCATGATCGCGCCCATGAAGGACTGAAGGTTCAGCGTGGTCCCAGAAATCAGCAGCGCCACAACCACTCCGCAAATCACTGCCGGCGCGGTAGAGACGACCACGAATGCGAGCCGGACGGACTGAAAATTCGCGGCGAGCAGTAAAAAGATCACCACGATCGCAAAGGAAACGCTGAGCCCCAGATTGCGAATGGTTTCCCGCATCGGCGCGATCTGGCCGCGAACTTGCACCGACACGCCTCGGGGAGGAGGTCCGGCGGCCCGGATTGCTGCATCCACTTGATCAGCCGCACGTCCCAGGTCTTCGCCTCTTAGATTCGCCTGAAGAGAAACCATTCGTTGCGAATCGTAGCGGTCGTATTCTCCCACCACGCTTCCGTACGAAAGTTGCGCCACATCGCCTAAATTGGGGTGGCCGGATGGGTCCCCTTCCATCAAGGGGATCTTCGCGACGTCGTCCGCGGACGTCATCTGCGATTGGGGAACCTCGATCTGCACCTGATACCCGACGCCCGTTTTGGGATCCTGCCAGAAATTGCGCGCCACAAACCGGCTCGACCAGGTAGCCGTGCTGATCGATTGAACGATCTGCTGCGTCGTGATTCCGAACTGTCCAGCGCGCACGCGGTCGATATCGATGTTGAGGCTCGGATACTCCAAGGGCTGCCCATACTGAAGATCGCGCAAAAAACGGTTTTGGACGAGCTGCGCGCGAATTCTTTCGGCATAAGCGTGGTCGGTGGCCATGTTGGGCCCATGGACGGCAATCTCGATCGGCGTCGGTGATCCAAAGTCCATGATTTGATTGACCGCGTCCGCGGGCTCGAACGAGACCGATGTGCCGGGTAAGTCTTTCGCGAGCCGCTCGCGGAGGCGATCCTCCAGCTCGCCGATCCGAATTCCGGAGCCTTTTCGGAGCGCAACCCGCAGGACTGCCTCCTGCGGACCGCTTGTCCATAGATAAATCAGGCTCATCGGATAGCTCGGCGGATAGGTTCCCACGTATCCGATGCTGTTGGTAAGATTGCCGGGACCTGCAACGTTCTCCAATGTGGCAAGCGCGCGCGACGCAATTTGGTTCGTAACTTCAATCCGGGTTCCTGCTGGAGCGCGCAGGCGAAGTTGCAGTTCGTTGCTTTCAACGCGCGGGAACATTTCTCGGCCAAGCAACGGCCCCAACCCCAGCAGCACCGAAGCCGCGATGACTGCGTACGCCCAAAGAACGGTCTTGCGTCTCCTGAAAAGCTTTCCGAGCAGCTTGGCGTAACGCTCGCGAAATCGCGCAAACCGATGCTGCTCTTCCACGGCGACGGCATGCCCCGATGCGCCGCTATGCATCCAGATGAACAAAATCGGAACCAGGGTGCTGGAGAGTACGAAGGCGGCGATCATCGCCAGGCCCACCGATATCGACAGCGGGACAAATAACGAGCGCGTGACGCCGGTCATGAGAAAGGACGGCACGAACACGGCCAGGATTGCCAGCATCGCCAGGAACCGCGGCACGAGCGTCTGCCACGTCGCGTCGAAAGTGGCGCCGGCCACCGATGTGGACGTTTCGAGATTTCGGTGGATGTTCTCGATCTCGACCGTCGCTTCGTCCACCAGAATTCCGACCGCTAGCGCGAGCCCGCCGAGCGTCATGATATTGATGGTTTGGCCGGTAAGCCAAAGGCCCACCACCGCCGTGACAAGGCTGAACGGCACGAACAGAACCACGATGGCCGAACTCTTCCATTCGCGGAGGAAAAGAAAAACCATCAATCCCGTAAGCAGCGCGCCCAAAATTCCTTCGCGCACCAGCGAATTCAACGATTGTTTGACGTAGCCCGACTGGTCGAACTCGAACTCCACCTGAACATCCGGCGGAAGCATGTTTTCAAATTGACCCATGCTGGCCTTCACTTCGTTCACCACGGTCAGCGTGGATGCGTCCGCTCGCTTCGTCACCGGCATATAGACGGCCTTGTGCCCGTTGGCGAGAGCGTAGCCGAGCGTGAGGTCGGCGCCGTCCTCCACCCATCCGATATCGCGCATATACACGGTCGGTCCGCTGCCGGTGCGGATCGGCAGATTCCCAAGCTCTTGAATGTCGGTAACGACGGCGTTTGTCGGCGCGATGCGGTCAAGATTCCCCGTGCGAATGTCCCCGGCCGGGGCAATGACGTTGCCCGAAAGCAGAGACTTCACCACCTGCGCCGTGGAGACGTGATAGCCGCTCAGCTTATCCGGATCAACGTGAATCACGATGGTGCGCGTGCTGCCTCCGAACGGAGGCGGAGCCGACACTCCCGGCAGTGTCGCAAAAAGGGGACGCACTCGGTTGAGCACCAGATCCTGCACCTCGTTTGTGGTCCGCGTGCTGCTCGAAAAAACGAGATAGCCGACCGGAACGCTTCCGGCGTCAAAACGCAGCACAAACGGCGGCACGGTCCCCGAAGGCATGTATGCTTGCGCTCGGTTCACATACGAGATCGTCTGCGTCAGCGCCTGATCCATGTCCGTTCCAGGAAGAAACGTGAGCTTCAAGAGTGCAAAGTTCTCGATGGATTTCGATTCGATACTCTGCAGCCCGCTGACATAAAGGAAGTTCGACTCGTAGTAGTAAGTGAGATAGCCTTCCATTTGCCCCGGATTCATGCCGCCGTACGGTTGGGCCACGTAAATCACGGGCAGATTCAAGTCCGGGAAGACGTCAACCGGCATGCGCGTGAGCGCAAAGACCGCGCAGAAAATTATGCCGACTACGGCGATCATCACCGTGATGGGTCTGCGAAGCGCTGCTCGAATTAACCACATACGTTACGGTCTCCCGCTGGCGGCGCGATTGGCTAGATCGAGAAACGGCTGAAAGTCGCCCTGCGCCGCGGCAAGGCGCGCAAGCGCCCTCCAAATATTGAGCGCTGCCAGAGAGTCGTCGATTTGAGCTTGCAACAAAAGCCGCTGCGCTTCCGCGACGTCCACGATCGTTCCGAGGCCGGCCTTGAAGCGCGCCACCGCCTGTGTTTCGCTGTCCTGCGAAGCCTTGAGCTCGATGGGAGTGTTCTCGGCAATCTTGCGCGCGGACTCCAGCACTGCCCGAGCCTGATCGTTTTGCCCGGTAATGTTCTGGACGGTAAGGTCGTATAAGGCTTCGGCCTGCCCGTGATTTGCTTCTTCTATTTTTTTCCGCGCGCGAATCGACGCAAAATCCAGAGCCGAAAACGTGAGTGAAAACCCGGCCGCCCAGTTGGTCGCCGAATCGGGCAGCAGGCCGTTCGTGCCGCCGAGCGGCAGGCCCTGGGCATTGGCGCCGCTACCTCGTGCGGCGGTGAGTGCCTGAAACGTCAGATGCGGAAAATAAGAGCGGGTCAGCGCGTCGATGCGATCCTGTGATTGCCGGACGCGCTCTTGCGCGACTTTTGCCGCCGGATGGGTGTCTGCCGGAGGAGCCGCCCAGATGACGTCCGCTGGCGCATGCAGGAACGGTCCCGGCACTATTTCCACGCGCGTGCCGGCGAGGCCAAGCGCTTCCGCGAAGATTGCCGCGTCAACCTGTTGCACCTGTTGCGCGATGACCAGCCGCGTGCGCGCGGCGGCGAGTTCGGCGTCCACTCGCGAAGCATCTGCTCCGGGACGGAGATGCGCATCGACGAGCGCATGAACCGATTTGGCAAACACGGCTCGGCGATCCACGTCGGCCTGCGAAGCTTGGACTTGCTGCTCCGCTTCAAGGAGCAGCATCGAAGCGTCTGCGACACTGGCGGCCACATCCAGCCGTGTCAGCGATACCTCTTCTTGCGCTTGCCGCACCGAGGATTCCGCGACGCGGAGTTGCGCCCGCCTGTACCCGAAGTCGAACGGCTCTTCGCTCAGCAGAATTCCCGCGCCACTGCCCCAGAACGATAGATCGGATGGGGGCAGAACGGATCCGGACGGATTGGGGATCACGGACTGCGGCAGCAACATGCCGGCGACGTTGTTGCGGGTCGCGCGATTATCCTGAAAGATCATGCTCATCGTGGGCAAATAGCTCGTCTTTGCGAGGCCCACGCCGTGCCGCGCGGCTTCGTAACGCTGGATGGCTGCTTGTACCGCCGGATAGTGCGCCAGCGCGTAGCTCACGGCTTCCTGAACCGTGAACTTCTTGGCCGGCTCGTCCGCGGAAACTTGCGCCGGCATAATGGTCAGCACCGGCAGAATCGAAAAACAAAACCAGAGTACGCAGGTCGCTCGCCCGCGCACCGTCAGGCACCTTAAAAGCTTTTTCATGGGTCGAATCCCGGCGATATCGAACGCCGCTGGTTTCCGCTCCTTTCGCGTAGAAACTTACGGGCAAGATCACGACGCTCCAACACGATCGTAGGTCCTCGTACTGGGTCAGACACTCGTGAAGCGAAAAGCTCGTTTGTCTATGGACTTGATCTCGGAGGCCGGTCTCTCAGCCAGTTTGCGTATGCGCGGTACTGCACTCGGGATCGCCTGAAACTTTGGTCCCACCGGCAGCGGAATGCTCAAATCAGCGGCTTGCGCGACAATTCGGCCGATAACCGGCAGTGGTTCTAAGCAAGGGGTGGGGAACGACCGCAATTTACATGTTTCGAAACAAGCCGGATCGTATCCGCGCGAGCAGCTCGCCGAACGAATAGCAACGTTGCTCGGGGCGATTGGAGTTTCGTGGTGCCGTGCAATCGCCGCACGCGCGCCGATCCGGGATCGAGCCCACCGAACTCGTGGACCCATGTGAATGCCGTGTGCGAATGGCGAATTAACGAACCGGGCCTCACGGGGGCGCATGGAAAGCTCAGCCGCACCGATGACATGCCGCTAACCCGTTCGGATAATTTCCAGCCAGCCTTCGCGCCATGAGCAAGGGTTGCGGCCCACGCCCCGGCTGCTAGGAAAAGCCCGTAGAGACAAATGATCGCAAACGCGTACGCGCCTCCGTATGCAAGCCGGAGAAAGCGTTGCAGTCGAGTGAATCCGTTTGCGGAAAGCAGAGACTTCGGCTGCGGCACGAACGTGTTGAAATTCTCGGCGAACATATCGGTCTAAGTATTGACGTCGCGCAAAGGCTCCCGGTTCCTGTTTTTTATCTCTTCGCGCCGACCGATAAGCGCTCTTTGAGTTTACAACAAAACGAGCATTTGCAGCTATGCGACGGATCGCCGTGACACGAATCATCAACGGGAGGGGCCAATCCCAGCCAAATGAGCGCGTGACTTGAATACGTATCAATGCAGGGGTTTCGCTGTGGGGGCCCTTCCCGCCGAACCTCGAACTGCACCCTCACCGAACTCGTCGTCTCGTGAGCCCGCCAACGCGAGTTTTCGTGTATTATCGAGCGCGGCGCGGGCGCCGCCCGCTTCTCCGTCGCCCATACTGCGGTCGGATCAACTCGATCCGGGAGGTCGTAACCTATGTTTTCGCCACGGACAAGCTCTCAGGTCTGCGTCGCCTCGGGAATACTGATGCTGGCGATTCTGCTGGTTCCAGGATTTACACGCGCCCAGGGAACTCAAAACGTCGGCCCTACGATCAATCCGCTCACGGTTCAGGATTCCAATCAGACTCAACAGGAAATCGAGGAAAAGAGCCTTGGAGACCCCAAGGCAGTGGAAGCTTACAACAAGTTTCATGCAACCACGGATCTGGATAAGAAGATCAAGCTCGGCAATAAATTCCTAAACAAATATCCAAACGAAGGCCACGCCGAAATGGTTTATGAAGAGCTTGCGGAAGCCTATTTCGCCAAGCGAGATTTGACGAACTTCTATTCGATCGCGGACCAGGGCATCGCCCGTTTCCCTGATGAACCCGGCTTATTGGCGGTTACCGGCACGACCATGGCTCGTGCTTACAACCACGACGATCCCGACGCCGACAAAAAACTCGCGAAGGCGGAGGATTACGACCAACGCGCGGTCGAACTTCTGAAGACGTTTAAACGCCCGACCACGATGACCGAGCAGCAGTTCGATGCCTACAAGAAGCAAGTCTCAGCCACCGCGCACAGCGGCCTCGGCCTCATCTATTTCCGAAAGGGCGATTTCGGAGACTCGGTGAAGGAACTCCAGACAGCTACGGAAAATTCGACGAATCCGGATGCCACGGATTTTCTGGTTCTCGGCGCCGATTACCAGAACCTGAACCAGTTCAAGGATGCCGCCGACGCATTCAGCCGCTGCGCGCAAATTCCCGGCCCAATGCAAGCTGGCTGCAAACAATACGCTGACCAAGATTCCAAGCAAGCCGCCCAGGCAAAGTAGGTTCCGCGACAGGCGTATAAGAATTCCGCCTTGCGTCTCTCCGGAGGCATCGAGAGTATCCGCACTTGCCAGCCGCGGAAGGTTTTCCGGCATTTCGGCTGGCTCAGGGCACGGTGACCCAGCATGTGCTGGCCGTGGACTCGGCGCCGCTGGGCATTCGCGCCACAACTGCAAGAAAGTGTTTTCCGGGCTCAAAGACAAGCGGCGGCGTGGTTGCGGAAATACCCTTTACAGTCCCCTTCGGGTTCGGAGGAACCGCAATCGTCATCAGTCTCGTGCGTTTCGCCTCCCCAGCCGATATGTCGTACAGCACAAATTCTTGTACGCATCGCCGATCAGATGTCGCGGAGGAACACGCCGGAGTGAGCGAGAAGTTGTAGTCGAATTTAACCGTGATCGTGTGTTTGCCGTCTGCGGCGCGGGCGGTAGCTGCCGCGGCCGCGCACAGTATGACCGCAGCCGCCCAGCCAATAGCCAACTTGCGAGTCAGCGTTGTGCCCGGCCGGTCCATTGACCTGCCACTCAGGATAGGCGAGATGCAGCCGCGGAGGCAACCGGCATGTGCCATTCTCCGTTTGCGCATGCATTTATCAAATGGCTCCTCCTCACGACTGCATAGCTAGCCAGGCTCTCCGCGAACGACTACACTCGATTTCGAGCGCTGCGGCGAGCAACGGGCATCAGCGATCGGGTTGAATTCCTGATGGATATTCTTAAAAACCTTTTCGAGCGGCGTTTCCATGCTCCGGTCGAACGAATCCAGCCAGTGCAAGGGCAACTCGGGGGTTCGGGGCGTAAAATCTTCCGGCTGGAGAGCGGCGACATTTCCGCGATAGGAGTCCTGTACGATGTCCGCGAGGAAAACGCGGCGTTTCTGGAATTTTCCCGCCATTTCCGCAAGCACGGCCTGCCGGTCCCGGAAATCTACGCCGACGATCTCGATCATGGCGCCTACTTGGAAGAAGATCTCGGCGATCTCACGCTTTTTGAATTTCTGTCCGCGAACCGCTCCGGCGAACAGCTAAAACCCGAGGTAGTCGACGTCTACCGGAAAGTGATCGATGTCTTGCCGCGTTTCCAGATCGAAGCCGGCCGCGATTTGAACTACGAGGTATGTTATCCGCGCGCCGTCTTCGACGCGCAGTCGATCGCTTGGGACCTGAACTACTTCAAATATTATTTTCTGAAGCTCGCGGGCGTAGCTTTCAACGAACAATCACTCGAAGACGATTTCGCGCGTCTCACAAAATTCTTGCTCAGCGCGAAGCTCGACTTTTTTCTCTATCGCGACTTTCAGTCGCGAAACATCCTGTTGCGCGGCGGCGATCCGTGGTTCGTTGATTATCAGGGAGGACGCAAAGGCGCGTTGCAGTACGACCTCGCCTCCCTGCTCTTTGACGCCAAGGCCGATCTGCCGCCCGCGCTCCGCCAGCAACTTCTCGATCGGTACATCACGCGGCTCGCCGGCTTCAGCGATATCGGGCGCGACGACTTCCTGCGCCATTATTACGGCTACGTCTACGTGCGCATCATGCAGGCGCTGGGAGCCTACGGCTTCCGCGGATTTTACGAGCGCAAATCGCATTTCCTGCAAAGCGTCCCGTACGCAATTAAAAATATTCGCTGGCTGCTGGAAAATGTCGAGCTGCCAATCTCGCTGCCTTCCTTGACCGACGCCTTTCGCGGCATCGTCGCGTCCGAACGCTTGCAGTCGCTAAATACCAAGGAAGGCTGCCTCGTCGTGCGAATCTTCAGCTTCTCCTATCGCGGCGGCATCCCGCGCGACGAGGCGGGCCACGGCGGAGGATTCGTCTTTGACGCGCGCGGCATTCCCAATCCCGGTCGCGAGGAGCGATTTAAGCCCCTCACCGGTAAAGATGTTCCGGTCATTGAGTTTCTGAATCAGCAGCCAGGCACCCACGAATTCTTGGCGCATGCCGCGGCCCTCGTAGAAGCGACGGTCGACGCGTACCAGCGCCGCGGGTTCACCAGCCTGACGGTGTCGTTCGGCTGCACGGGCGGCCAGCACCGGTCCGTCTATTTCGCGGAGCAGCTCGCCAATAAGTTGTCCGGGAGAAAAGGCGTGGAAGTCGTCGTTCGACACCTTGAGCTGGAGAACATGAATCGATGAAGGCTATGGTTCTGGCCGCCGGCCTCGGCACGCGTTTGCGGCCGCTGACGAACCACCGCCCCAAGGCCTTGGTCGAAGTCGCCGGCCGCACCATGCTGGAAATCACCTTGGAGCGCTTGCGGGCGTTCGGTATTCGCGACGTCATCATCAACGTCCATCACTTCGCCGATCAGATTGCCGGCTATCTTGAGGCAAATCGAAATTTCGGAATGCGGATCGAGATCTCGCGTGAAGACGTCTTGTTGGATACCGGCGGCGGCCTGAAGAAAGCCGCTCCCTTTTTTCTCCGCGATTCCGCGCGCGAGAATGAACCATTCGTTCTTCACAACGTGGACGTGATCAGCACGATTGATCTTCAGCGCATGATCGAGTCGCATTCTTACAACGAAGCACTCGCTACACTGGCGGTTCAGAAACGCGAGAGCGCGCGTTATCTGCTTTTCGATGAAGAAGCGACCCTATGCGGGCGCCGTTCCGGTCCCACCCCGAAAGACGAAATCGTTCGCGATTCGCGCCACGCCGACCCACTGGCCTTCTGTGGCATCCATGTGATCTCGCCGCGAATTTTCTCGCGGATGACCGAAGAAGGCATCTTCTCGATAATGGATGTGTACCTTCGTCTGGCCGCGGTCGGCGAAAAGATCATGGCCTTCCGCGCCGACGAATTTTACTGGCGTGATTTGGGCAAGCCCGAAAATGTCGTTCAAGCCGCCGCGGACATCGGGCAAGGTGCGATCTCGTAACCGCACCTGCTCGGCCGCTGCACGGTTCACGTGTAGCGGAAGAGCGCTTTGAAGCCGTAGTCCATGTGCTGCTGAATGTGACAATGGAAAAGCGTAAGTCCCGGCTGGTTGGCCACGAAATCCACGGTCGCCCGGCCATACAGCGGAACGATCACCGTATCCTTCATGATGCCGGACGTTTTCTTGCCATTGATGTCCACCAGCTCGAACGTGTGCCGATGCAGATGCAGCGGATGCGCGTCGTCGGTGCGGTTGTGAAATACGATCCGGTAACGCGCGCCTTCCTCTAGCACGAACTCTCGGTCGTGTGGATATTGTTTTCCGTTCACAAGCCAGGCATTGAACTGCCCCGCCCCGCTCGGAATTTTTTCGAACACCATATCGATCGTGTGATCGGGCGCGGGCTGTGCGCCACCGGCGCGTCCGAAAATCGTGTAGTCCCACGGAACTGCTGCGGGCGGAAGCCACTGCGGCTGCCGGTGCTCGTTCGCGTACTCGATCACCACGCCCAAGCCGGAATTGCGGATCATGTCCTGCGTCGCTCCCAGAATCCACACGCCGGGCTGATTCATCTCGATGATCGCGTCGATGCGCTCGCCAGGACCGAGCATCAGCGTCTCGATCGACTGCGGCGACGGCACGGGATTCCCATCCATCGCCAGCACGTGAAATTTATGGCCCGGCAGAGCGATGCTGCGATTTTCGATCGCGCTGGCGTTCAAAATATGCGCAAGCACGCGCTGGCCCGGTCGCACGCGAATCGGCTCGCCCGCGCCAAGCACCTTATCGTTGATAGAAAAAATCAAGGAATCCACTTCCAGTCCGTTTGGCCGCGTATCGAGGACGGCGGGCCGCTCGGGCTGCGGCCCGAATTGCCCTTCCTCGTCGGTGTCCATCGGTTGATTCGTGAAGAACGGCTCCCAATCGCGCAGCGCCAGAAAAATTTCCTGATCGTAATTTCCCGGATCGTGTCCTGAATCGATCATCAAAAATCCGAATTGACCGGTATAGGTGCTCCGGTTCAGGTCGGCCATTGCCATCGTGTGCGTGTGATACCAGCGTGTGCCCGCCGGGCGTGGGGTGAATTGATATCGGCGGCTTCCGTGCGGCGGTACCGGCGGCGTCTCCTCTTCTTCCGCTCCGTCCACATCGGACGGGATGTGCAACCCGTGCCAGTGCACATATTCTGGCACGTCCGTCTCGTTGAAAACGTCCACCGCGACCGGCACGCCCTCGCGCATTCGAAGAATCGGCCCCGGCGACGTGCCGTTATATCCGATCGTGCTGATGATGTGATTCGGCGTCAGCGCCACCGTGACCGGCGCGATTCGCAGCGTGATATCCGGTTTCGAAGCAGGAGGCGTCTGGCTACCGGTCGGGCTTGTCATGGCGCCCGGCTTTCCATTCTGCGGCCGGGCCGAAAGCACGCTTGTCACCGCCGAGCCGAACGCGGCAGCTCCCGCCAGCTTCATCCAGTCACGTCGCTTCACAATTGTCCGCTCTCTTCGCGGCGCGCTGCCCTGCGGCGCTGCCGCAGATGGGCGATTTTGCGGCAAAGTTCCCGATTGGAGTTACGTTCGGCAATCTGATACGCTCTCCGGCGTATCAGAGTATCTCATGAAGCCCGTGCCCCGCATCGCGGTGCTGGTCGCCTTGGTAGTGCTGGGCATTGGTTTGCTGGCCTTTCGATCCCGAGGATTCCAATGGTTCGGGCAAGGTCCTTTTACTCCCGTCAGTCCCGAGCAAAGCAACGTAAAAGCTGAATTTTACTGGTCGCGCCTGCGCTACACCTCCGCGCAAGGTAGCTTTGGCGGCTTCGGCTATCGCTACGGCTACGGTTTCGGAGGCGGCAGTTGGATGCAAGACTATCCCAAGGCCGACCGCCAGTTCCTGATGGCACTGCGCCGTTTAACGCGCGTCGACGCCCGGCCCACCGAGCAGGTCGTCGACCTCGATAGCGACGCGATCTACAACTATCCGTGGGTTTACGCCGTCCAAGTGGAAAACTGGACTTTCACGACGGCGGAAGCTGCGCGGCTGCGCCAGTATTTGCTGCGCGGGGGCTTTCTGATGGTTGACGATTTCCACGGCACCGAGGATTGGGAAAATTTCCTCCGCGGTATGCGTATGGTTTTCCCCAATCGCCCCATCGAGGACATCAGCGATAACGACGAAATCTTCCACGTGCTTTACGACCTCGGCCATCGCTTTCAGGTGCCTGGCGAGCAGTACGTCGTCACCGGCCGGACGTACGAGAAGGACGGCTACGTGCCGAAGTGGCGAGCCATTCGCGACGACAAGGGACGCATCATCGTGGCCATCTGCCACAACATGCATCTCGGTGATGCATGGGAGTGGGCCGATAGTCCCCAATATCCCGAACGTTTCGCATCTTTGGCGTTTCGCGTGGGCATCAATTATGTGATTTACGGCATGACGCATTAGCTTGGCCGAAAGCGATCTGGGCGCGAGGTTCTGCCGAAGATGTTTGAGTGGCTCTTTAAGTATCCCGCGGCGATTTTCGCGAAGGGCGAATTTGTCCTGCTCGGGACCTGGCCGCGATGGATTCTTTTCCTTCTCATCGCGCTGGCGGCAGCCGGGTTCGGCTTGCTGATCTGGTCGCGCCGCTCTCGACTCGCGCCGCGGATGCGGAGTTGGCGCGCGGCCGTCGTTTGGTTGCTGCAGTTTTGCCTGGCCGCCCTCCTGCTCGTACTGCTCTGGCAACCGGCGATCACCGTCGCGGAATTGAAGCCGCAGCAGAACATCATCGCCGTGCTGGTGGACGATTCCCGCAGCATGGCCATCGCTGATAGCGGCTCCACGCGCGAGGCCGACGCCGTCAAGGCGCTGCAAAACGGCGTGCTGGCTGATCTGCGCAAGGAATTTCAGACGCGCGTCTATAGCTTCGATACGCATGTGGCGCGCGTTTCAAACCTCTCGCAAATTCAGCCCGTCGCTCCCGCAACCCATATCGGCGATAGCCTGCGGGATCTCGTTAACGAAACCTCCGACCTTCCCGTCGGCGCGATTCTGCTGATGAGCGACGGCGCCGATAACAGTGGCGGGATCGATCGCGCCACGATCGCGGCGCTTCGCAGCCGCCGCATTCCCGTCCATACCGTTGGATTCGGTGCCGATCATGCGGAGCACGATGTCGAAATCGACGATGCGGCCGTCGCGTCCCGTGCGCTCGCCGGCTCTCGTATGGCCGCCACGGTGACCTTTCATCAGTACGGCTTTTCGGGCCGGAAGGCCACTCTCTCCGTGCGCGATGGGGGCAAGCTCCTCGCATCGCGCGATGTCACGCTTGCTGGCGACGGAAAATCACAATCCGAAACTCTGCTGCTCAACTCCGGTGACGCCGGCGCGAAAGCGCTGACTTTTTCGATCACTCAGCTTCCCGGTGAAGCGAATTCCGCGAACAATTCCGTCACTCGCCTGGTGAACGTTCAGTCGGATAAGCGCCGGATACTCTACGTCGAAGGCGAACCTCGCTGGGAATACAAGTTCATCCGCCGCGCCGCCGAGGATGATCCCATCCTCGAAATGGCGTCGATGCTGCGCACCACGGAGAACAAAATCTATCGCCAGGGAATCGAGAATCCCCAGGAACTCGCCGAGGGATTCCCGAACGATGCAAAAGACCTCTTCCAATACCAAGCCCTCATGATCGGCTCTGTCGAAGCGGGCTATTTCACGTCCGCTCAGCAGGACTTGATTCGCCAATTTGTTGATCGTCGTGGCGGGGGCCTGTTGATGCTGGCCGGTCGATTCGCTCTGGCGGATGGCGGATGGGCGGGTTCGACCGTCGCGCAGGCGCTTCCGGTCGTCCTTCCCGACCACAACAAAACCTTCCATCGCATTCCGGCGACCGTCGAACTCACTGCCGCTGGCAGAGACAGCCTCATCTGCCGGCTCACCGATGATCCCGAAGCAAATGCCGAACGCTGGAAAAAGTTGCCCTATCTGATGGACTATCAAGAGGTGGGCACGCCCAAGCCCGGTGCCGTCGTGCTTGCGGAGCTAAAAGCCGGCGGCCGCGAACTTCCTCTCCTGATCACGCAGAATTATGGTCTCGGACGCGTCGCCGTCATGGCCACCTCCGGCACTTGGCGATGGCAAATGAGCCTGCCCGCTGGCGATCCGACGCACCAAATGTTTTGGCGGCAGCTTCTGCGCTGGCTGGTGGCTGGTACGCCGGGACACGTAGTCGCTTCTGTGCCGCATCAAATGCTTTTCGACGACGGCCGCACAAAATTCACAGCCCAGGTTCGGGACATCGACTACTTGCCGGCTCCCGATGCGAGCGTCCAGGCGCACATCCTCGGGCCGGGCGGCCTTGCCGCGACCGTCGATTTGACTCCGGTGCCCGATTCGCCCGGCTCGTTTCAAGCCGACTGGAACGCGGATCAGCCGGGCTCGTACCTCGCTGAAATCGTCGCGCAGCGCTGCGGCCAGGACCTCGGGCGCGACGATGTCACCTTCGAGCGCATGGATGGCGTCGCGGAAAACTTCCATACCGAACAGAATCGTCCCTTGCTCGAACAGCTCGCCGCCGAAACGGGAGGCAGCTATTGGCGCCCACAGGATCTCTCGAAGCTCGCTAGCCAGATCCCGTATTCGGAAGCCGGAATCACGGTCCGCAATACCAAGCCGCTTTGGAACATGCCCGCCGTCTTTCTCGTCATATTGCTGTTGCTCTTCTGCGAATGGATTCTGCGGCGTAAATGGGGCGTCGTATGAACTCTGCCAAACTGCGCGCTGTTTCTCTGGCGGCGATGGCTCTGCTGCTTTTGGCCCTGCCGGCACGCGCCGGAATCTATTACGTCACCGTCGCCGGCCTCGCTGGCGAGCCTGATTATGAGCAGCAGTTCACACAGCTCGCCACCGATTTCGACAAGCTGCTCAAATCCACCGGGCCCGATGCCCACGTTTACACGCTAACGGACGCCACCCGTGCCCAGCTCACGCACGTTCTTTCGCAAGTTGCTGCTCAAGCCAAGCCGGACGACGATTTCGTTCTAATCCTCATCGGCCACGGCACTTTCGACGGCTATCAATATAAATTCAATCTTGTCGGCCCGGACATCACCGCTCAGGACCTGGCCCAGCTCTGCGACCGTATCCCTTCTAAGCGCCAGCTCATCGTCAACACCACCGAGGCGAGCGGCGGCTCCGTGCTTGCCCTGCAGCGCCGCGGTCGAGCCGTGATCGCCGCCACCAAGGACGGCAACGAGAAAAACGCCACCGTCTTCGCCCGCTATTTCGTTCAAGCGCTGCACGATCCCCAGGCGGACCTCGACAAAAACAACGCCATCTCCGCGCTCGAAGCGTTCGATTATGCACAGCGCCACACCGCGGATTTCTACTCCTCGCAAAAGCGCTTGGCCACCGAGCACGCGGTTTTCGAGGACACCGGCGAGCACGAACCGACCCGCGCGCCCGATAACGAGGATGGCGAAGGCCTCTTCCTTTCGACTTTCACCCTGATTCGCATCGGCGCGGCGCAGCAGGCTTACAACGATCCGGCAAAACGTGCGCTGCTGGCGCAAAAAGAAGATCTGGAACGTAAAATCGAGATGTTGAAGTATCGCAAAGCCGCGATGTCCCAGGATGACTACAAACAGCAGCTCACGCAGGCGCTGCTCGATCTGGCCAAGGTGCAGGAGCAGCTCGACAAATGAGGCGCGCCATCGCATTCGCGGCAATCTGCGCGGCCGTTGCGCTCGGCGTCGGAAATGCGCGCTCCGTCACGCCGGAAGAATGTCGCGCGCTTCGCCTCCATGGCCAATCCGCCCAGGCGCAAACGTGCTTCGAGGCGCTCGCGCGCAGTTCCACTCCCTATTTGCGTGCCGAGGGCGATTGGGGCCTGCATCTTTACGAGCAGGCCAACGACGAATTCCGCGCCGCCGTCGCGCAAGACGATCGCAGCGCGCTCTACCGCGTCCGCTGGGGCATGCTGCTGCACGAGCGCTTCAACAACACCGATGCCGAGCAGCTTTTCAAGGAAGCTCTCCAGCGTGACCCGAAAAACGCGCAGGCCTATCTGGGCCTCGCGCTCGTCAGCGCCGACGGTTTCGATAGCAAGGCCGTCGAATGGACCTCCAAAGCCCTCGAACTCGATCCCAAGCTCGTCGCCGCGCACGAACTGGCCGCCAATCTGGCGCTCGAAGATTCGGACACTGCCGCCGCGATTCAGCAGGCCGACGAGGCCATTCAAATCGCGCCCCATGACGCGCTCGACGCCATGGCCATCCACGCAGCCGTCGAACTGCTCGCCGATCGTTCTCCCGACGCCTGGTTCGCGAAAATCCGCGCCATCAACCCCCATTACGGCCAGGCCTACGCGATTGTCGCGCATCATTTGGAGCTAAACTATCGCTACGAAGACGCCATCTCCTATTACCGCAAGGCCATTGAAGCCAATCCGCAGCTTTGGTCCGCGCGTTCCGAGCTCGGCGTCAATCTCATGCGCCTCGGTGAAGATGACGAAGCCCGCAAGCAATTGGTGATGTGCTACGACAACGATTACCGCGATGCCGCCACCGTCAACAGCCTCCGCCTGCTCGATAGCGAAAAAAATTACGACACATTTCACGATGGCGACGCCATCCTGAAGCTAAACAAGAGCGAAGCCGACCTCCTTCGCCCGTACTTCGACGAAATCATCAGTCGCGCCATGGCCACCTACGATAAAAAATATCAAATGATTCTGCCTGGCCCCGTTCACGTCGAAGCCTATCCCGATCACGAAGATTTCGCCGTTCGCACGCTCGGCATGCCCGGACTCGGCGCCCTCGGCGTAACCTTCGGCCTTGTCGTGGTCATGGACAGCCCTTCCGCGCGCAAGCCCGGTGACTTCAATTGGGCCAGCACGCTGTGGCACGAAATGAGCCACGTCTATATCCTGACCGCGACGAATCATCGCGTTCCCCGCTGGTTTACCGAAGGCCTCGCCGTCCATGAGGAAACGCAGGCGAACCCTGAATGGGGCGACCCGATCACGCCCGATATCGTCGTCGCGCTGCGCGATAAAAAGCTGTTGCCCGTCACCGAACTCGATCGCGGTTTCGTTCGCCCGGAGTACGGCGCGCAGGTGATCGTTTCCTACTATCAGGCGGGCAAAATATGCGACTACATTCAAAGCCGCTGGGGAAACCAAAAGCTGCTCGATATGGTCCATTCCTTCGCCGCCCACAAAACTACCGCCGAAACCATTCAGCAGGATTTAGATATGACGCCCGCGGAATTCGACAAGGAATTTCAAGCCTGGCTTTACCAGGGCCTCGGCGCTGTCCCCCAAAATTTTGACAAGTGGCACGATCAGCTCAAGCAGTTAGCCGCCGATTCGGAAGCTCATAATTACGACGCCGTGCTGAAGGAAGGCCCCGAGGTCGTGCGGCTCTATCCGCAATACATCTACGACGCGAATGCCTACGAATTTATCGCCGAAGCAGACGTTGCTAAAGGCAACAAAGCCGCCGCGGCCGCAGAGCTCACCGACTACGAGCGCCACGGCGGCCGCGATCCGCATACTCTAAAAGAGCTCGCCAGCCTCGAACAGGACCTCGGCGAACCTGTGAAAGCCGCCGCAACGCTCGACCGCATCAACTGGATCTATCCGCTGGATGCCGATGTGCATCGCCGCCTCGGCGCTCTCTGGCTTGCGCAGCAAAATTATTCCGGCGCGATCCGCGAATTCAACGCCGTCGTCGCCATGCATCCGCTCGATAAAGCATCCGCGGAATACGATCTCGCGCAGGCCTACTTCGATTCCGGCCAGCGCGACAAAGCCGAAAACTGCGTCCTGGCTTCGCTCGAAGCCGCTCCCGATTACCGCCCCGCGCAGAAATTGCTCTTGCAGCTCCACGGTTCCCAATAGGAGAGAAGATGGCCACTACCGCCGAAACCACCAATCTGAATTCCGCTGATCTGCAAAAGCGCGTCGAACGATTCCACGCCGCCCGCGAAAACATCCTCGCGCAGGTTCGCAACGTGATCGTCGGCCAGGACGAAGTCCTCGACCAGATTCTCACCGCGCTTTTCGTCGGCGGGCACTGCCTCATCACCGGCCTCCCCGGCACGGCCAAGACGCTCATGGTCCGCACCATCGCCCAGACTCTTGGCCTCATCTTCAAGCGCATCCAGTTCACTCCCGACCTGATGCCTTCGGACATCACCGGTACCGATATCATCGAGGAGGATCCCACCACAGGTCATCGCCGCTGGACTTTCGTGCACGGACCCATCTTCTCCAACATTCTCCTGGCCGACGAAGTCAACCGCACCCCTCCCAAAACTCAATCGGCGCTCCTCGAAGCCATGCAGGAGCTTTCTTGCACCGTCCGCGGAAACAATTATCCGCTGCCTTCGCCTTTTTTCGTGCTCGCCACCCAGAATCCGATCGAGCTCGAAGGCACGTATCCTCTGCCCGAAGCGCAGCTCGATCGTTTCCTCTTTAACATCGTCCTGGATTATCTGAGCGCCGCGGACGAAGTGAAAGTCGTCGACCTCACCACCACTACGCGCGTCGCGCAGGTTTCCGCGGTCACCTCCGCCCCCGAAATTCTCGATTTCCAGCAACTCGTGCGCATGGTTCCCATCGCCGAATCGCTCGCCGCCTATGTCGTCAATCTTGTGCGTGCCACGCGCCACAATAGCGGCATCGCTCCGGACTTCATCAAGAAGTATGTCAACTACGGCGCGAGTGTCCGCGCCGCGCAGTACATCGTGCTCGCGGCCAAAGCGCGCGCCCTGGCTCACGGCCGTTATCACGTCGCCTATGAAGACATCACCGCGCTGGCCATCCCCGTCCTCCGCCATCGTGTCCTTCTGAATTTCCACGCCGAATCCGATCGCATCGATTCGGATGAAATCCTGCGGCGCTTGCTTTCCGCGATGCCGCCGCCCGCAGGAGCCTGACCGTGCAACGATTCCTCGATCCCGCCGTCCTCGCTCGAATTTCCGGCCTCGACCTGATCGCCAAAACGGTCGTCGATGGTTTCGTCGCGGGCCTGCACCGCTCCCCCGATTTCGGTTTCAGCCAGGAATTTGCCGAATACCGCGCTTATTCCCCCGGCGACGATCTGCGCCACGTCGATTGGAACGTTTTCGCCCGCACCGAGCGCGCCTACCTGAAACGCTATCGCGGCGAGACCAATTCCCTGCTGACCATCCTTCTCGACGCCAGCAGCTCCATGAATTTTTCCTCCCATTCCGTCAGCAAAATCGATTACGCGCGATTCGTGGCCGCTTCGCTCTTCTATCTCGCGATTCAGAATCAGCGCGATGCCGCCGGCCTGATCGTTTTTGACGACGAAGTGCGCAATTACATTCGTCCGTCCACTCGGTACGGCCAGCTTCATCGCCTCCTTTCCGGCCTCGAACACGCGGAACCTCGCGCTCGCACCGATTTCGCCAAGCCGCTTCATCATTTCCAGCAGTTTCTGCGCCGCCGCGGCTTGGTGCTCATCCTTTCCGATTTTTACGAGCCGCCGGAAAACGTGATTCGTACGGTCGAACCCCTCCGCTTCCATGGAAACGAAGTCGTCCTCTTCCATGTCCTCGACCCCCGCGAACTGGAACCCCAGCTCGGCGAGCCGGTCGTCCTGGTCGATTCCGAAACCAGCCGGCGCATGGAGGTCACGCCCGAATACGCGCACAACGACTACCGTCAAAAGATCGGCGCGCACATCGAGGATCTCCGCTCGCGCGCCCGCGGCGCTGGCATGGATTACTTCCTCTTGCGCACGGATCATCCCCTCGATGGCGCGCTCGCCGAATACCTCACCATCCGGCAGGAGCGCAATTGATGGGCTTTCTCGCGCCATGGTTCTTTGCGGGCGCGGCGGCGCTCGCCGTGCCCCTCTATTTGCATCTGCTGCGCCGCCATACGTCTAACCCGCAGCCGTTCAGTTCGCTCATGTTTTTCGAGCCCCGCACCCAAAGCTCGATTCGCCATCGCCGCCTTCGCTACCTTTTACTCCTCGCGTTGCGTCTCGCCCTGCTCGCATTGCTGGTGCTCGCCTTCGCCGATCCGTTCGTCAATCGTCCCGCGGCAACCGTAAGCACGAACAAGCTTCTCGCTCTGGTGATCGACGACTCCTTCAGCATGCGCGCCGGCTCGCGTCTCGCTGACGCAAAGCGCCAGGCGCTGTCCGTACTCACCTCCAAAGCGTCGTCGGAGCGCGCGCAAGTCTTCGCCCTCGGTTCCGGCCTTGAAGCCATGTCGCAGCCCACCGACGACTCCCGCGCCCTCCAAGCCGCGATCTCCGCCATTCAGCCCACCGACGCCCGCGGCAATTTCGGCGACCTCGCGCGCGGCCTGCGTTCATTCAGTGACAGCGTCCGGGGCCCAATCGATCTTCATTTCTTCAGCGACATGCAAAAATCGGAGATGCCCGCCAACTTCGCCGATCTTGCCTTGCCGGCGAAGGTCTCTCTCACTCTTCATCCCGTCGCGAGTTCCACTGTCGCTAACTGGGCCGTCGAAAGCGTCAACGCTCCGGGCCAGGTCTGGAACGTGAAAAAAGCGCGCGTGCAAGCGGTGATTGCCGGCTATGAAACCCCCGCCGCCACTCGCACTGTGTCGCTCCAAGTGAACGGCAAGACCGTTGCCACACAGAAGGTCCAGGTTCCTGCAAACGGCCGCGCCACTGTCGAATTCAATTCTCTCAACGTCCCATACGGCTTCAGCCGCTGCGCCGTGCGCATCGACTCCGCCGATTCCTTGCCCGCCGACGACATTAGTTACTTCGCCGTGGACCGCTCCGACCCCCAGCAGGTCCTTTTCCTTCATCAGGCTTCTGACAAGCGCTCGCCCATCTATTTCGGCGCCGCGCTTGCTGCTTCTGCCGAATCGGCGTTCGCGATGGAAAGCGTCTCCGCTGATCAGGCCTCCAGCGTTCAGCTTCCCAAATACGCGTTTGTGGTCATCTCGGATGTGCCTTCGTTGCCTTCCTCATTCGAAAACGATCTCGCGCGCTATGTTCGCGGCGGAGGCGGCGTGCTGATTGCCGCTGGAACCTCGATGGCCCGCGCCTCGTGGATTCCGTTATTCAACGCCAAGGTGCTGGCCGCGAACTACTATTCGAATGGCCCCGCCGGCTTTCTTACGGTTGGCGATGTCGATCCGTCGCATCCCTCCATCGCCAAGGCAGGCCGCTGGTCCGATGTTAGGTTCTACTACGCCCTCCAGATCGATGGCACTGGCTCGCAAATCGCGGCGCGTCTGAGCGATGGCACCCCGCTTCTGCTCGACAAAAAAATCGGCGAAGGTCGCGTTCTCTTTCTCGCTTCCGGCCTCGGCAACATCACCAATGACTTTCCGCTGCATCCCGATTTCGTTCCGTTCGTCGAACAAACAGCCTTCTATCTCTCCGGCTTCGAACGCCCCGGCGGCTCGCAGGTCGTCGGCTCGTTCCTTCAACTCCGCACTGCCAAGGAACGCGCTGTCAGCGTTGAAGTCGTCGATCCGCAGGGCCGCCGGCCGCTGTCTCTGCAGCAAGCCACTACCGCGCAAACCTATCAATTGAATGAAGCCGGCTTCTACGAGGTGCGGCTCGCCAATGGCCGCCAGGATGTTGTTGGCGTCAACGCCGACCGCCGCGAGTCCGACCTCGCGGTCATGTCTCCGGATGCGCTGTCGCTCTGGGCCGGAAAACCAGGCGGCCGTAACTCCTCCGCGGCGGCCCAGCTCGCAAGTTCTTCCACATCCGTGCCGCAAAAATTCGATGCCCATTCGCTCTGGTGGTACGTTATGCTGTTGGTGTTCTTGACGGCGATCGTCGAATCCTGGGTCGCAAATCTGCACCTGGGCGTCCGACGGGAGGAATCATGAGCGCGCGCGACCAGCTCAACTCCTATATCGGGCAGATCGAGCGCCGTCTGCGAATCGGAACTTCCGTCCGTGGCGCCGCCATCCTCGCCGCCGCCGCGCTCGTCGCCACCGTAATCCTCGTCCTGATCGCCAACGCCTTCGCCTTCGCCTCCTGGAGCATCCTGAGCGCGCGCTTCGTTCTCCTCTGCGCGCTGGTTTACGCCCTTACGTTCGCGCTGGTCCTGCCGCTGCTCCGCCTGAATCACCGTCGCGCCGCCGCCAAAGCCGAAGCTGCATTTCCGGATTTCAAGCAGCGCCTCGTCACCTTCGCCGAGCGCGACACTGCCCGCGAGCCGTTTCTTGAACTTCTGGCCGCGGACACCTTGAAACTCGCGCATTCGGCCGAGCCCAAGCGCCTTTTCACGACGTGCTCCCTGCTCTTCTCTGCCGGATTCGGACTCGCCGCGCTCGCCGTTCTCCTCTGGTTGGTTGTCGCTGCTCCCGGCTTCATCGGTTATGGCGCTGCGCTCGTCTGGCGCGGCACCGGCGCCGGCCTCGCGCCTTTCTACGACATCAAAGTTTCGCCGGGCGATGCATCCGTCCGCCGCAATACGGACGAACTCATCACCGCTCAGACCATCGGCTTCCAGCCTTCCCAGATTCGTCTGTTCGCGCGCTACGACGGTGCTCTGAAGTGGAACGAACTTCCCATGCTCCCGCAACCCGGCGGCTCCGGTTTCCAGTTCATGTTCGCGGGATTGCCCGAAGGAGTCGAATACTATGTCCAGGCCGGCGAAGTTCGCTCGCGCCACTTCAAGATTCGCGTCGTCGATCTGCCCGCGGTGAAGCAAATCCGCGTTTCTTACAACTATCCCGCTTGGACCGGCTTGAAACCCGTCACCGACCCGCACGGCGGCGATTTGCGCGCCATCGAAGGCACTGCCGCCAATCTCGAAATCGTTACCGATCGTCCGCTCGCCAATGGTGTCTTGATTCTTGACGACGGCCGGCAGATCAAGCTTTCGCCCGATCCGGCTGCCGCGAATCAATACCGCGGCACGATCGCCATCCAAAAGGACGGCTCGTACCACATCGCCGCGCTGGATGACGGCCGTCCCGTGCGCCTCTCCGAGGATTTCTTTATCGAGGCCAACAAAGCGAATCCGCCCGATGTCGCCATCGTTCGCCCGGCCCACGATTACCGCGCCAGTCCGATCGAAGAAGTCACCATCGGCGTGCAAGCCACGGATCAATTCGGCCTCAGCGATATGGCTTTGCGCTATTCCGTCAACGGCGGCCCCGAGCAGACGGTTGATATGCTCCCTCGGAAGGGTGTGAAGCAAGCCGACGGTTCCACGACCCTCGCTCTCGAAAATCTCAAGCTCGTTCCCGGCGACGTCATCAGCTACTACGCCACCGCAAAAGATGCCCGCACCGATTCTCACACGGACATCTATTTCGTTCAGGTCGATCGCTTCGAACGCGAATTCTCGCAGTCGCAGCAAGCAGGCGGTGGCGGAGGCGGCGGCATGGGCGGCCAGAACGACATTTCCGATCGCGAGAAGGAAATCATCGCCGAGACCTGGAAACAGCGCGGCGAAAAAAATCCGTCGCCGCAAGCCGCCGCTGAAACCGGCAAATTCCTGTCCGAAGTTCAAGCCAAGCTGCGCGATCAGGCCATCGCCCTCGCCGGACGCCTCGGCCTGCGCGACCTGAACCAGGAGAATCAGACGTTCAGCAGTTTCCAGAGCGATATGTCCGCGGCGGCGCAGGCCATGAACCCCGCTGCCGCGGATCTCCGCAAGCTCGATTGGCAAAAAGCCCTTCCCAACGAGGAAAAGGCTCTTCAGCACCTGCTCCAGGCCGAGGCCACGTTCCGCCAGATTCAGGTCGCCTTCGGCAATAATGCCGGCGGCTTGGGAGGCGGCGCGGGCCGCGATCTCGCTGGACTCTTCGATCTCGAACTCGACACGCAGAAAAATCAGTACGAGACCGCGCAAACCGCCGGCTCATCCGCCAGCCAGCGCCAGCAAGCCATCGACGAGGCTCTCCGCAAGCTCGATGCCCTCGCGCGCCGCCAGCAGGATATCGTCAATCAGCAGCGCGCCAACGGTCAAACCTTCGAACAGCGCTGGCAGGAGGAAATGCTCCGCCGCAACGCGCAGCAGCTTCAGCAACAGCTTCAGCAGTTGCAGCAGAGCCAGCAGCAGGGGCAAGGCGGCGCCTCCGGCCAGTCTGGCCAGTCCGCCGGTGCGCAATCGCAAGCAAGCTCGCGGGGACAATCATCCAATCGCTTGCAATCCTCCGGCGATCCCCGCATCCAGCAGGCCATCGACTCGCTCCGCGAAGCCACCGACGCGCTCAATCGCGCCGCGTCTCAGCAGCAAAGCGCCGCCGATGCCCGCCGCGCCGCTGACCGCCTCCGCGACGCCACCCGCGCGTTGGGCGCTCTGCAGAGCCAGCAGGATTCCGGCCGCCTCGGCCGCATGGCCGATCAGGCTGATCAGCTCGCGAACGAACAGCAGCGGCAATCCGACCGCCTCCGCCAGATTCTCCAGCAGAGCAGCGCCGGCCGTGGCACTTCCGAGGACGGCGAACAAAGCCTCTGGCAGCAGGCGCAAAAGCTCGCGCAGGATCGCCAGAAGCTCGCCGATGGCGTCGCGCAACTCGAACAGCAAATGCGCGGCGCGGCCCGCGAAATGGCCGGCACGCAGCACGCCGCCGCTTCCAAGCTGCGCGACGCTCTCGGCAATCTCGACCAATCCGATCTGGAGACGCGTCTCCAGCGCAGCGCCGATTGGCTCCGCCGCGGCTACGCTCCCGACCCCAATTCCGAGCCCGAAATCGCCACCGATCTTCGTCGCCTCGCCGACGGCATCCGCTCCGCCCAACAAGCGCTCGGCCCCGAGCAGTCCCCCAATCAAGGCTCCGAATCCGCTCTCGATAATCTTGACCGCCTGCGCGACCAAATGCAGTCGCTCACGCGCGCGCTCGGCTCCCGCGCCGGCAATCAGAATGGCCAGGCCAGCGGCAATAACGGCAACGGCGCGCAATCCGCGCAATCAGGCCGCTCCAGCCAGTTCGGCCCGGGCGAAGCCGATCGCTACGGCAATCGCATTGGCGGGCGCAATGGCATCGTTGACGACGGCTGGCGGCAAGGATACGCTCCCGGCCAGTGGCGCGCGGGCAGCAATCAGAATTGGTACATCGACACCGGCAACAACTCCAACGCACCGGGCCCAGCCGTTCATCCCGATACCACCATCATCACCACCGATCCCGAGCGCGTTTTCCAGCAGACCGTCAACACCCTCAATCAGCTCAGCCAGAATGTTCAAAGCGATCCCGAAATCGCCCGCCAGGTGAAGCAGCTCGAAGCCGAAATGCAGCGGCTCGACCCGCGCCGTTTCCCCGGCAATCCCGCGCTGCTCGAACAGCTCCACGGCCAGGTTCTCTCCGAAGTCGATAACCTCGAGCTTCAGTTGCGCCGCAAATCCGACGGCCAACAGTCACAAATCCGCGCTGCCGCGCCCATGAACGTCCCGCCCGGCTATCAGGACGCCGTCGCCGACTACTTCCGCCGCCTCAGCAACACCGCAAACACCTCGCAACCCGCCTCGCATCAATGAACCGGTGGCATTCGTTGCCGCCGAAGGCATTTCGGCCACCAACGCAGACTCGAACCCGCCGAAACCGTTCTCTACGACGATTCCCGGCGCGAGCCAGCCGTCACCATCGCCTCCCGCGACGATCAGTTCCCCCTCGATTCCTACACCTTCGAGCGGTGCTGCAAGTTCAGGCGCCAAACCGTCTCCTGACTCTTCCCCTGGGAACGCCGCTTTCCTGCGTGCGGAATGCGCTGCTGCGCTGGTTCGAGGTAACGCTCCAAGCCTCCGTGCGAGGAGAGCGAACAAGCTGAGCAATCAAGCTGACGCGGAATGCCTCGCGGCTATGGCGAAAATAAAGCGAAAGTGGTATCCTTCGCGGCATGGCCGTACGCTCGTGCAAAGTGACCATCCAGGATATGGACGGCGTGGCGCACACCGTTTCCGTCACCGCCTCCACGCTCTATGAGGCCGTCGCGCTTGGCCTTGCCTCCCTGCGCGGCGAGGATTGGGTCGCGGGCATCGCCGATGCGCCGAACACCGTTACCGTCGCGGTCACCAATGTGCCCGTCGAGCATCATGTCTCCATGAAGGACTTCCGCTCGTGGCTCGATCGCCCGCCGCGTTCGCCCCGCGACGTCGCCGCCCGCGCGCGCATCCGCGAGATTCTGGGGTTGGTTCAGCCGTGATCGCCACGATGCGCCCACGCACCCTGGTAATTCAAGGGTGCGCCACCCACCGGAAGCGGGGTCAGTCCGCGGTGGTCACTGTGATGGGAAATGTGCCGTCGGTGAACCTCTTGGATCTAAAGGCTGTGATGTCGATGTCGCTCCAATTCTGCGACACCGCCAATAGCACACGCGCCAGGTTTATAGCCTGATCGCGCGTAAGCTTAAATCCGACCGTCTTCAAATCCGCGACAGTCTTCTTTGTGCCAGAGACAGGGTAAATGCGTTGACATCGTAGTTTCGGGCTAATGGTAACTGATGTTGCGGATTTCCGCGGCATTTGTGACTCCGATGTGAGAGATTATCCGAAGTTGTCTGGCCGCTGTCAGCAGCGAGTGCTCCGAGCGGAGGAACTTCGCATGAACAACGAAGAACTGAGCCAACATTGGGATTCCATTTCGAGTGCCCTGCGCCGGATCGTAAAGCGGGTCGAGAGGCTCCCGGAACAGGAGCAGGATTCTGGATTTGACGAGTGCCTTCGCGCCGCGCTTGGCCACTCGGAGCGAAGAGCTGACGCACTGATTGATCCTTCATGAGCAACCCGCTGCGCATCGACACTCGGCGTGTCCGGACACCGGACGGAATCGTATAAGAGCGAGTCCTGCTGAGCCAGAACGCGGGTCGCCGGGCTGGGGCCCGCTCTCGTTTGCAACTCGCAGCTCGACGTATCGCCGAGGATGATACCACCCCGCTACGTCACACCCGAGTACGTTGTTGAGGGTGCCCCATGCTCGATTTGCGAGCGTGGGGCTTTGGGATTGTTGCGCAGTCTAATCGACTGGATCGACCTCAATCAGGATTTCTCCGCGCTGCTGACAGAACGCGTAATTGCTCCATGGCCAGTCTTTCACGTCTTCCACCAGCCCGCGCTTCAGCAGATTGGCGTGCATGTAACCCAGCTCACGCCCTCAGCATCGCATTTCGGCTCATGACCGTCGGAATTGATGCTCACGAGGCGCGGCGCTACATTCCACGCCAAGAACGCTGTACGAGACTGCACCAGTAGGCCCCGGGCCAGACGTGCTCTCGCGTTTTTGAGACCCAAAATGGTTCCCCCTTTCAGCTCTTGAATCTCCCCCAGCCGACTGTTACACTGAATCAGGACCGAATCGGTCCTATATGAATTAGGCTGCGAGCCAGGAGAGCTGCAGGCGTGATAAGGCTTGGCAAATTAACGGACTACGGCCTGGTGCTGATGACCTGCATGGCTCGCAGCTACGGGGCATCGCTTCATGACCCGCCTGCCTCGGCCCTGCGCAACGCCCGCGACCTGGCCGCCGAATCGAAGTTGCCCATTTCGACCGTTAGCAAGCTCCTGAAGCACCTGCTCCAAAGCGGGCTTCTGACTTCGCATCGCGGCATCAAGGGTGGCTACCTGCTGGCTCGCGATCCGCACACCATTTCTGTTCTGGAAGTGATCGCCGCCGTCGAAGGGCCGATGGCTCTCACGGAGTGCAGCACCGACGTCTCCGGCCTCTGCCATATCGAGCCCTGCTGCCCCATCAAAAGCAATCAGCGCATCATCAATCAGGCGGTTCGCGGAGTGCTCGAAAAAGTGATGCTCTCGGATCTCGCGAACCCCTTGCAATTAACCAGCATCAGGGACGTGCACGGCCGCATCGTTCCGGCCATCGCGTCCAGCATCCAATGAACGCGCAGTGAAGGGGAGTATTTCATGAGTTCGAATACCGACACGATTCGCGAACTGGCCCAGCAGGAATACAAGTGGGGCTTCGTCACCGATATCGAGCAGGAAAGCGCCCCGCGCGGCTTGAATGAAGACATCATCCGCTTCATCTCCGCCAAGAAAGACGAGCCGGAATTCATGCTCGAATGGCGCCTGCGCGCCTATCGCCATTGGGCCTCGCTCGAAAAGGCGCAGGCCGAGCCCAAGTGGGCCAACGTCCATTACGATCCCATCGACTACCAGAACATCATCTATTACTCGGCTCCCAAGCGGAAACCCAACCTGAAGAGCCTCGACGAGCTTGATCCCGAAATCCGCCGCACCTATGAAAAGCTCGGCATCCCGCTCGCCGAACAAAAAATGCTGGCGGGCGTGGCCGTCGATGCGGTCTTCGATAGCGTCTCCGTCGCCACCACCTTCAAGGCCAAGCTCGCTGAAGCCGGCGTGATTTTTTGCTCCTTTTCCGAAGCCGTGCGCGAGCATCCCGACCTGGTGAAAAAGTATCTCGGCTCGGTCGTCCCGTACACGGACAACTTCTTCGCCGCGCTCAACGCCGCCGTCTTTAGCGACGGCTCCTTCTGTTTCGTGCCCAAGGGCGTGAAGTGTCCCATGGAGCTTTCCACTTATTTCCGCATCAACGCCGCGGAAACCGGCCAGTTCGAGCGCACGCTGATCGTGGCGGAAGAAGGCGCGTCGGTCAGCTATCTGGAGGGCTGCACGGCCCCGATCCGCGATACGAATCAGCTCCATGCCGCGGTGGTTGAGCTGGTCGCGCTCGATAACGCGCAGATCAAATATTCGACGGTGCAGAACTGGTATCCCGGCGATAAGAACGGCAAGGGCGGAATCTACAACTTCGTCACCAAGCGCGGCAAGTGCGCGGGCCGCAATTCCAAGATTTCCTGGACGCAGGTCGAAACCGGATCCGCCATCACCTGGAAGTATCCGAGCTGCATTCTGCAGGGCGACGATTCCGTCGGCGAGTTCTACTCCGTCGCGCTCACCAACAATTACCAGCAGGCCGATACCGGCACGAAAATGATTCACATCGGCAAAAACACCCGCAGCACTATCGTTTCCAAGGGCATCTCTGCTGGCCATGGCCAAAACACCTATCGCGGCATGGTCCGCATCCTGAAGGGAGCCACCGGCGCGCGCAATTACACCCAGTGCGATTCCCTGCTGATCGGCGACAAGTGCGGCGCGCACACGTTCCCGTACATCGAGGTCAAGAACTCCACCGCGCGCATGGAGCACGAGGCTTCCACGTCGAAGATCGGCGAGGATCAGCTTTTCTACCTCCGCCAGCGCGGCCTCAAGACCGAAGACGCCGTCTCGATCATCGTCAATGGCTTCTGCAAGCGCGTTTTCCGCGAGCTGCCCATGGAATTCGCCGTCGAAGCCCAGAAGCTGCTGAGCGTGAGCCTGGAAGGAAGCGTGGGCTAGGCCGTGTTAATCGGAATGCACCTCCCGGTGAAATTACCTGGTAGACCACCGGCTTTAGCCGGGGGCGCGAAGCGCGTAAGTTTGGAAGGAAGCGTCGGATGAGCCCGGCAGATTGTATACATTCCGGTGGGCGCGCAAAATTTCTAATCGATACACTTTCGATTAGAAATCGACGTACGTTATTGAAAATAAATAGCTTGAAAGCATCCTAATCGATACAGATCGGGTGAGCCACGAATGAGCCTTCTCGAAATCAAAAATCTGCACGTTCAAGTGGACGGAAACGAAATCCTGAAAGGCGTCAACCTGTCGCTTGACGCCGGTGAGGTCCATTCCATCATGGGACCGAACGGCTCCGGCAAGAGCACCCTCGCCCAGGTCCTCGCCCGCCGCGAGAGCTACGACGTCACCCAGGGCGAGATCCTTTTCGACGGCAAGGACTTGCTGGCCATGAAGCCGGAAGAAGCCGCGTGCGAAGGGCTGTTCCTCGCCTTCCAGTATCCCGTCGAGATTCCCGGCGTCAGCAACGCCTACTTCCTCCGCTCGGCCGTAAATGCCGTCCGCAAATACCGCGGCCAGGATGAAATGGACGCGATGGATTTTCTTCCCAAGCTGCGCGAAAAAATGAAGCTGCTGGAAATGGACGAAAAATTTCTGAATCGCTCCGTCAACGAGGCGTTTTCCGGCGGCGAAAAGAAGCGCAACGAAATCTTGCAAATGGCCGTGCTGGAGCCGAAGCTCGCCATCCTCGATGAAACCGATTCGGGCCTCGATATCGACGCGCTGCGTGTCGTCGCCAATGGCGTAAACGCCATGCGCAGCCCGGATCGCGCGTTCCTCGTCGTCACGCACTATCAGCGCCTGTTGAATTACATCGTCCCCGACCGCGTGCACGTCCTCGTCGATGGCCGCATCGTCCGCTCCGGCGGCCCGGAACTGGCCCTGCAGCTTGAAGAATCCGGCTACGCCACCGTCGGCAGCGCCGCGGGCGCATAAGAAACCATGGGAGCCAGCAACGTGGCCAGCGCAACCCAAGCCAAGCAATCGCTCGAACCGTACGCCGAGGCGTTTGCCGCATTCGAAAAAGAAGCCGCCGGGCGTGAACTGCCCTGGCTGTGCAAGCTGCGCCGGGAGGGCTTCGACCGTTTCAACGCCGTCGGCTTCCCTACCCTGAAAGACGAAGACTGGCGCTTCACCAATCTCGCGCCCATCGTGCAGACATCGTTTCGCCTGCGCAACGGAAATGCGCCGCTTTCGCCGAAAGCCATCGAGCGATTTCGCATCTCGAGCGCGGCTTGCACGCTCGTCTTCCTCGATGGCCATTTTACCGCAAGCCTTTCATCGCTCGGCGCATTGCCGCGCGGCGTAACCGTCGCAAGCCTCGCGGAAGAATTAGCGAAGAATCCCGGTGCCGTGGAGCCGCACCTTGGCCGCTATCTGAATATTCAGCGCGACCCGTTTTGCGCGCTGAACACCGCTTTCATCGAAGACGGCGCGTACATACACATCGCCAAAAACGTGGTGCTCGAAGCGCCCATTTATCTGCTGTTCATAAGCGCGTCGCACGAATTTCCAGCGGTCAGCTATCCGCGCAATCTGATCGTGGTGGAAGAAAGCGCGCAGGCAACAATCGTAGAAGATTACGTATCGCTCGGCGGCAAAGCGCTGTGCAATACGGCTACGGAACTCGTGGCGGGCGATAACGCCGTGGTGTCGCATTACATGATCGAGCGCGAGGACATGGAAGCGTTCAATGTCTCGACGCTGCGCATTCAGCAGGGCCGCTCGGCGGACGTGGCGTCGCACTCCGTGCTGATCGGCGGCGCGCTGGTCCGCAATAACGTTCATCCGGTGCTCGCCGGCGAAGGCGGCGAGTGCCTCATCAACGGTCTGTTCGTCGGCGGCGATCGTCAGCATCTCGACAACTACATGCTCGTCGAGCACGCCAGCCCGCATTGCGGCAGCCGGCAGTTTTACAACGGCATTCTCGCAGGTCACGCGCACGGCGTGTTTCATGGGCGCATCATCGTCCACAAAGACGCGCAAAAGACCGACGCCAAACAGACCAATCGCAACCTGTTGCTTTCCGATACCGCGCAGATCGACACGAAGCCGCAGTTGGAAATCTACGCCGACGACGTGAAGTGCACGCACGGGGCCACCATCGGGCAGATCGAGGAAGACGCGCTTTTTTATCTCCGCTCGCGCGGAATCGAGGAAGCATCCGCGCGCCGGCTGCTGCTGATGGCCTTCGCCAACGAGTGCCTCGACCGCATGAAGGACGGGCCGGCCCGCGCGCACGTTGAATCGCTCATCCACGAGTACGTGGCCGGAGTCACGAGCTCCGCTTCCGCCGAGGCGCCGCAGGCTGCCGTGGGAGTCGTCAAATGACCACCGCCGCCAGAAACCTTGGGACCGGCTTGCAGGCATCGCAAGCTGCACGCGCCTTCAGCCCGTCGGAACTCCAGAAAATCCGCGCCGATTTTCCGATCCTGCAGCAGACGGTTCACGGCAAGCCGCTCGTCTATTTCGATAACGCGGCCACTTCGCAGAAGCCCCGCGCCGTGATCGACGCGATCGTGCGCTATTACGAGACCACCAACGCCAACATCCATCGCGGCGTGCACTATCTTTCGGAACACGCCACCGAACAACACGACGCCGCGCGCCGCGCCGTTCAGAAATTCCTGAACGCCCGGTCCGCCAATGAAATCGTGTTCGTTCGAGGCGCCACCGAAGCGATCAACCTTGTGGCGCAAAGCTACGGCCGCTCGCACATCGGCTCCGGCGATGAAGTGCTGATCACCGGCATGGAGCACCACTCGGATATCGTGCCCTGGCAGCTTCTCTGCGATGAAAAAGACGCCAAACTTTGCGTCGGGCCGATTGACGACAACGGCGAACTGCTGCTCGACGAATTTGCCGGTCTCATCGGCCCGCGCACGAAGCTCGTCGCCGTCACGCACGTTTCGAACGCCCTTGGCACGGTGAACCCGGTGCGCCGAATCATCGAACTGGCGCACGAGCGGAACATTCCGGTGCTGGTGGACGGCGCGCAGGCGGTTCCGCACCTAAAAGTGGACGTCCAGGAGCTGGATGCCGATTTCTACGTTTTCTCCGGCCACAAGATTTATGGCCCTACAGGAATCGGAGTGCTCTACGGCAAAGCGGAGCTGCTCAACGCCATGCCGCCGTATCAGGGCGGCGGCGACATGATCGCGTCCGTCACCTTCGAAAAATCGACCTACAACAAAATCCCTTATAAATTCGAGGCCGGCACTCCGGATATCGCCGGCGCGATCGGACTGGGCGCGGCGCTGCGCTACGTCAGCGCTCTCGGAATCGAGCGCATCGGGGCACATGAACACGATCTGCTCGAATACGCCACGGAAGGTGTCTCTCAGGTGAGGGGTCTGCGTATCGTCGGTTCAGCGAAGGAAAAAGCCGGCGTCCTTTCATTTACTTTGGAAAATGTTCATCCCCACGATATCGGCACGATTCTCGATCGGGAAGGAATCGCGATCCGCACCGGACATCACTGTTCGCAACCGGTGATGCGGCGATTCAACATTCCGGCCACGGCGCGTGCCTCGTTTGCGCTCTACAACACCCGCGAGGAAGTCGATGCGCTGGTTCGCGGCATCGAAAAAGTGCGGGAGGTTTTCGCCTGATGTCCGACCTGCGCGATCTCTACCAGGAAGTGATCCTGGAGCACAGCAAAACGCCGCGCAATTTTCACGATCTTGCGGGCGCCAATCACAAAGCGGAAGGCTTCAACCCGCTGTGCGGAGATCAGTTCACGGTTTATCTCCACATGGACGGCGATACCGTCCGTGACATCAGCTTTCAGGGCGCCGGCTGCGCCATTTCCAAGGCTTCGGCTTCGATGATGACGCAGGTTGTAAAAGGCAAATCGCGCGCCGAGGCAGAAAAGCTATTCGAGCGCTTTCACAGGCTGGTTACCGGCGAAGAACCTCCGAAAAGCGGCGAGGACCTGGGCAAGCTGGCGGTGTTTTCGGGCGTATCGGAGTATCCGGCGCGCGTGAAGTGCGCCACGCTGGCATGGCACACGCTGCAAGCGGCGCTTGAAGGCCAGGCAGAAGCCGTGCTGCCAGACGAGGAATAATTTTCGACGGAATGTTCTCATGATTGCCAACGCGCCAATCAAGCTCAGCCGCGAATGTGAAGCGATCGAAATTCCCAGCGGCGTGCGCACTACATTGCCCGCCGGCTCGGAAGTGCGCGTGATGCAATTCATCGGCAGCAGCTACACGATCGTCGGCGATTACGGCATGTTCCGCATCGACGTGAAAGATGCGGACGCAATCGGCCTGACGCCCGCAACCGCCGCGGACAGCGGCGAACCGAAGCGGGAGTTCAGCGAAAAGCTGGTATGGGACCAACTGAGAACCGTTTACGATCCGGAAATTCCGGTGAACATCGCCGATCTCGGCCTGATCTACGCGTGCGATATCACGCCGGTCGAAGGCGGCGAGCATCGCATCGACATCAAAATGTCGATGACGGCTCCGGGCTGCGGCATGGGCAACGTGCTGAAATCCGACGTCGAGGGCAAACTGAAAAGCCTGCCAACGGTGAAGGAAGTGAACGTAGAGTTGGTATTCGATCCGCCGTGGGGACCTGACCGCATGTCCGAAGCCGCCCGCCTGCAACTCGGCTTCGATCTGTAACGAAGTCCTTCGCCTGTTTCGATTTCGGCAGCACGGAATGCCGATCCGTGTGCGACACGCAGGCGTTGGGTATCATTCGTTGCACATTCTTTTCAATGGGCGGCGGTGCCCGCCTCTAAGAAATATCCCCTTGCCATTGTTAAATTGTTAACAGGGGTTATCGACCCAACGCGAGCTTCGCTCGGTGCTTGACAGGCGAGTATAATGCGCGCTCATAAGCCCCGAGGAGAGCGTAATCGCGCGAAGATGCGGGGGCACCTTGAATTCGAGGGATTGATGCCATGAAAAGGCAATATCGCTCGTTTCTTTTTGCATTGCTGGTTCCAGCATTCTTCCTCGTCAGCGCATTCGCCGTCGTTGCGGTGGCTCAGGAACAAGGATCGCACGCGGTCAGGCAGGAGCTCTGGTCCAATCCTGCCACCTGGCCAGATGGGAAGGTGCCCGCCAAAGGGGACACGGTCACCATTGCAAAAGGCAAGGATGTGCTCCTCGACGTCAGTCCGCCGCCGCTGGGCGGCTTGCGAATCGATGGCAAACTCAGCTTCTCGGACAATGCCGACATCGAGCTGACCACCGAGTCGATCGTGGTGCACGGGGAACTGGAAATCGGCACGGTGGCCAAGCCGCACACGCGCAAGGCGACCATCACCCTCACCAACAATGTCCCTGGCAACGACCGCGGAATCATGGTCGCGGGCGGAATCCTAAACCTGCATGGTGACCAGACGAATTCCTGGACCAAACTCGCTCGAACAGCCAAGGCCGGTAGCAACAGGATCAAGGTATTGAATGCCAGTGGCTGGCGAAAAGGGGACGTGATCGTCCTCGCGTCAACCGACTACGATTCCAAGCAAGCGGAGAAGCGAACCATCGCCGCCATTGACGGGAACGTGATCACGCTTGATCAGCCGCTCAAGTACATGCATTTCGGCGAAATCACGTTCGGCGTCGATGAGCGGGGTGAAGTCGGCATGCTGACGCGAAATATTGTGATCCAGGCTTCGAAAGACGCAGACCGCTCCTACTTCGGCGGGCATATCATGGCCATCGCCGGGTCGAAAATGTATGTCTCCGGCGTTGAATTGAATCGGATGGGTCAGTACCTGCATCTGGCCCGGTATCCGATCCACTGGCACCTGGTCGGCGACGCCAAAGGGCAGTACATAGAAAATTCATCGATTCACGATAGCTACAGCCGCTGCGTGACGGTGCACGGCACCGATAACGTGCTAGTGGAAAACAACGTGGCCTACAACACGGTGGGTCACTGCTACTTTCTGGAAGACGGCATCGAAACGGGCAACCAGTTCATTCACAACCTGGGAATGAGGACCAAGTGCCATCCTGACGACAAACCCTGTGTTCCGACAAATCTCGGCCCGTTCGGAGCGGAGGGCGGCAAGAACTTCGATGTGGACGGCCAGAACGCCAAGGACATCCTGATCCCTTCGGACAACACAGCGTCGACTTTCTGGATCACCAATCCGGACAATATTTACGTGGACAACGTGGCCGCGGGGTCCGAGGCGACTGGCTTCTGGTTCGCCTTGCCGCAGCATCCCACGGGCGCGTTCAAAGACACGGCTATCAGCAAGGCAACCTGGCCACGTCGAATGCGGTTGCGGGAGTTCAAGGGCAACACCGCCCATTCGAACTTCGACGGTTTCATGTTCGACCGCGGCCCTCAGCCCGATGGCCATTTCAGGACCGGCGGCCATATCGCGCTTGCCAATCCGGCTGACGCCAACAGCCCCATCGTGGAGACGGTCATCGAGGATTTCACCGCCTACAAGAACCGGAACAACGGCATGTGGACCCGCGGTGAGATGGACCTGTATAAGAACTTGAAGCTGGCCGACAACGCCATCGGCTACACGCATGCGTCCGGCAACTTCGGCCGTTCTCCCTTTACGTCACGGGTGGTTGACTCGCTGTTCGTGGGCGAAACCGCGAATATCGGCAACCCCGAGACGCCGGCGGAAATCGCTTACGGCCGTAGCTTGCCGGAGCCCGCACTGCCGGACTTCCCGATCCGCGGCTACGAGTTCTACGATTACCGTCATGAACTGGACAACGACACCTTCGTGAATTTCCAGGACAACGCCACCCGCAAGACGGGAGCGATCTCTTACCTGCTATATACCAGCTTCGGAATGAGCTCCAACAACACCGTCGAGCGCGCCAAATTCATCAACGCCAAGCCGGTGTATTTCCTGCCGATCGAGCATAAGTGGAGCAACGACGACTACGGCAACGGGAGCTACAAAACCGCCGTGTTCCACGACGTGGACGGCTCGGTCAGCGGAGTCCCGGACTCCTACATCCTCATCAACGACGAAAATAACGGACTCGCCATCGACCACACGTGTGTGATCAAGCCGACCTGGAATGCGGCCGTGTGCAAGGGCGATGTCGGACGCTTGGCTGTCGACGGCCCCAGCGGTCTCCGCGGATTCCGCGGTTTCGGCGGCGCCGGTGGCGCATATCCTGCCAGAACCGCAGCCGCCGGTCCCGGCGCAGGCGCGTATCCTGGCCGGGCGGCAGGTCGTGGCGGTCCGGGCGCACCGTTTGGCCGGCCCAGCGGCCCTCCTCAGCCGCCGGTCATTCTCAGCCGCAACGGCAAGGAGGTCACCCTAATCGGTGCAACCAACATACGCGCCGGAACCGAGATCAAGGTGACCACCGAAAGGCCGTCCGTGACACTGAGCCTCAGCGAATTGGATCGTGGCTCGTGGGTGATCTTTGATCTGCCGGGATTCTCCACGGCAGCCTCGGGTACGCGGCAGGACAGCCTCGCTGCGCTGCGCAAGGCCAGCGCCACCTCGTACTACAAAGGCAAGGACTCGCTCTGGGTCAAGGTTGTCTCGAACGGCGAAGGCGCACGCATTAGCGGCCCCAGTGCCGGAGGAACCAGTGTCCAGGTCAGCCGTTAAAAGTTTGGACGCGTAACGGGGTTGCCGGACATTGGCCGGGACGAACGCGGTTGCGAGACGGATGAGCCCCATGCGGCGGGCGTGGCGGCAAGCCGCGCGGGCACGGCGTGCCGTGCCCTCGAGCGTGAGAAGCGTACGCCAGCAAAGGTGCTATTTGTGTGCGGGGTAAGCGGCGCGCGATAAAGATACAGCGACCGGAAAGGTGACGCGGATTTACCGGCTGTGAGACGGTCCAGCGGGATGCGGGAGGGCGGCGGCGGAGGCAGTGCTGTGTTCGCCGAGGAGGCGGCGGGAGCCAGTCCAGACGAGCTGCAAGCCGGCAAAAATGGCGATAAGCGCGATCGCGTATTTGAGCTTTTTAGCTGGCACGCGCCGCGCCAGCAAGCAGCCGAGCACCACGCCGAGAATCCCGCCCTCCAGCAGGCGAATCAGTACGGTGCCGTCAATCGAGCCGAACGTCCAATGAAGCGCGCTGCCGATCACGGCCAGGACGAGGCCGAAGAGCAGATCAGTGCCGACCACTTGCGGCGGCGTCATCTCCGAGTAGTTCAGCAGCAGCACGGTGCCGAGCGCTCCCGCTCCGGCAGAAGAGAAACCCGCTTCCACCCCGATGGGCAGGGCCAGCCACGGCAGCCATTTGGAATTGCGCCGGGCAAAACCCGGGTACTGCGCTTTCGGCGCAAAAGACACGCTAGAAGAGGCTGCCAGCAAGAGGCCGAGCAGTATCACGACAATTTGGCTATTCGCATCGCCGCTCAGCAAGGCCAGCAAGAAAGTGCCAAGCAGCAAGCCGGGAACAGCTCCCTGCAACAGGAGCCAGAGATAGCGCAGATGAAAGTGCTTGCCCGCGAGATAGAAGGGCGCGGCGATCAGTCGCATGACACCCGCGTAAACGAAAGCGGTGCCGACCGCCGTCCGGGCGGACAAACCAACCAGCAAGACCAGCGCGGGCACGGTGAAGCTGCCGCCTCCAATGCCGGTTAGCCCCATGGCCAACGCGACAAAAAATCCGATAAGTATCTGGGTCATTCCGTGCGCTTAGACTCGGTGTGAATCCCGCATTCGAGTTTATTTCCTCCCCAGCGCCCGGAGCGCGGGTCGGCGCCAGCGGCCGGAATGGACGTGCACGGTTCGCAGCCGATGCTGCGATAACCTGCGTCGTAGAGCGGCAGGTAATCGATTTTGTTTCGCGCGGTGTGCTCCCAGACCTGGCCCCAGGTCCAGGCCGCGAGGGGGCTGACCTTCAACAGCGCCTTGCCGCTCGGAAGGATGTGATGTTCGACAACTTTGAGGTTCTTGCGGGTCGGCGACTGTTCGCGCCGCAGGCCGGTGAACCACACGTCGAATTTCTCGAGCGCCTCGAATAACGGCTCGACTTTTCGCAAATGGCAGCAGCGGCCGGGATCGGTGCGATTGAGGATTCCAAATTCCGCTTCCTGCTGTGCGACGGATTTTTTAGCAGCAAGGTTTTGCACGTTGAGGTTCCACTTCGCGGCCATGAGGTCGCGATAGGAATACGTTTCGGGGAAGTGGTAGCCGGTATCGAGGAAAAGCACCGGAATCGACGGCAACTTCTGGCGCAGCATATCGAGGACGATCATGTCTTCCGCCTGGAAGCTGCAGGTGATGCAAACGGCGGCCCGCCGCGCGGCATCGGCATTTTCAGCGAGCACGCGGTCGATCACCGCATCGGCGGCAAGCGATTCGAACGCCTCGGCAATTTCTGTTTTGCTCATCCCTTCACCTTTTGCGCGCCGGATTGCTTGTCGCGCCAGGCGCGCAGAACCGCCATGATCCGCTCGGCGGCCTCCTCGTCAGTATCATTGTCAATCTTCACGGCGAAGAACGAGTCCCGCCCATAAATGGCGCGAATCACACGCTTCGGATCGGTGCCGTCGTCGAGCGGGGAAAAAATCGTGATGTGGCCTGAAAGCTGGTACGCCTTCGCGACGGTGACGAGCTCATGGGCCAGAAAATCATTGGGCCCGGCGAGTTGCACGTGCCAGCCATCATCGAAGAGCCGCCGCTCCAGAAGTTCCGCCACGTGGGGGCGCCCCTTGAGCCAAACGGCGGCGGGCGGATGGCCGAAGCGGAGAATCCGTTCTTCCTTGGTGCTCTGACGCCGCTGCGCCGCATGGGGCTGCTCTTCGATCGCGCGTTCGATAATGCCGGCGCCGACGGTTGCGTTCGTCAGCGGGTCGATCACGATGAAGCTTCCGGTGGTACGGTTCAGCCGGTACGGATCGAAGAAAAGAGGCAGCGTGGTTTTCACGTCCACGGCGGCGATATCGTTCATATCGAGCCTTTTCGCGGGAACGTGCTCCAGCGTGTTGATGTCGACGCGATGACGAATCTGGTTGATGCGCGCGCGGACGGTGCGGGTCGTGTGCTTCAGGAGATAAATCTTGTGCGGATCGAGCGGTTCGGCATGCATCCACACGAGCATCGCCTGGAACGCGGTGCCGACCGAGGGAATCTGCTCCTCGCTCACCAGCATATCGCCGCGGCTGATATCGATTTCGTCCTCAAGCGTAATTGTCACGGAATCTCCGGGCGCGGCGGATTGGGGTTCGCTGTCGAAGGCAACGATGGACCGCACGCGCGTTTTTACTTTGGAAGGCAGGGCGACGACAGGCGCGCCAGCCCGCAGCGTTCCGGACGCGATCTGGCCCGCGAATCCGCGAAACGTGGCATCCGGACGGATTACGTATTGGACGGGAAAGCGCAGCGGCGCATCGGGCGAAGCGCCGCCGGCCGGAATGGTTTCGAGATATTCGAGCAGAGCCGGGCCTTCAAACCACGGCATTCGCTTGCTGGCGCGCACCACATTGTCGCCTTCCAAGGCGCTCACCGGAACGGCATACACATTGCGAATGCCCAACTGCGCGGCGAATTCGCGGAATTCGGCGACGATGCGCTCGAAGACATCCTGCGAGAAACCAACGAGGTCCATCTTGTTCACGGCCACGATGATGTGCCGCACGCCGAGCAAATGCGCGATGTACGCGTGGCGCCGGGATTGACGCAGCACGCCCTTGGTTGCGTCAACGAGCACCACCGAAGCGTCGGCGGTGGATGAACCGGTGGCCATATTGCGGGTGTACTGTTCGTGGCCGGGAGTATCGGCGATGATGAACTTGCGGCGCGGGGTGGAGAAATAGCGATACGCGACGTCGATGGTGATGCCCTGCTCGCGTTCGGCGCGAAGGCCATCCGTCAGCAGCGAGAAATCGATCGGACCCGCCGCGCGGTTGATCTTGCTCTTTTTCACCGAAGCGAGCTGGTCTTCCAGAACAGCCTGGCTATCGTAGAGCAGACGGCCAATCAGGGTGGACTTGCCGTCATCCACGCTGCCGGCGGTGCTGAATCGGAGCAAGCCCGCGGTTTCAGTCCGCGCGGGAGTGGCAACCGGGACGCTAGTTGTCGCTTGAGGTGTCGGCTCGGCTGGAGTCGTAGCCATCAGAAGTAGCCCTCGCGCTTCTTGATTTCCATGGAACCTTCTTCGTCATGATCGATCACGCGGTTTTCGCGTTCGGAGCGGCGAAAGGAAATCAGCTCCTCGATGATCTTCGGAACCGTATCCGCGTCCGAACGAATCGCCCCGGTGCAAGGGACGCAGCCGAGCGAGCGCATGCGACATTTGATCATTTGCGGCTTTTCGCCGGGCAGCAGACGGACGCCATTTTGCGGGAGCAGGATCGTGCTGCCGCGCACGATCGCCTCGCGTTCCTTGGCGAAGTAGAGCGGCACAATGGGAATGTTTTCCGCGTGGATGTAAAGCCAGACGTCGAACTCGGTCCAATTGGAAAGCGGGAATACGCGAATGCTTTCGCCCTTGTGATGACGTCCGTTGTATAGGTTCCACAGCTCGGGCCGCTGATTCTTCGGATCCCACTGCCCCAGCGCGTCGCGAAAGGAATAAACCCGCTCCTTCGCGCGGGATTTCTCCTCATCGCGGCGCGCGCCGCCAAATGCGGCGTCGAAGCCGCCTTCGGCAAGACCATCGAGCAACGAGCGCGTTTTCAGAAGGCCGCAGCATTTCTGAGTGCCAAGGTCGTAAGGATTGGCACCTTCATCGAGCGCCTTCTGATTTTTGTGGACGATCAATTCCGCTCCCACATGACGCGCGTACCAGTCGCGAAATTCAATCATTTCCGGGAACTTGTAGCTGGTGTCGATATGCAGCAGCGGGAAGGGTATCTTGCCCGGATAGAACGCTTTCTGCGCCAGCCGGAGCATCACGGAAGAGTCTTTGCCGATGGAATAAAGCATCACCGGGTGGGCGAACTCAGCCGCCGCCTCGCGCAGAATGAAGATGCTTTCGGCCTCGAGCATCTTCAGATGCTCGAGCCGGCCAGCCTCCAGCAACGACGACGTTTCGATGGCAACTGTGGTCATTCGATTGTCCCGTTCGGTTGTTGAGCTGAACAACAAAAAACCCGCCGCTTGGACTTCCTCCAAGGGCGGGTTACATTCAGGCCTAATTTGGCTGCGAAGCTAGATCATGTAGTCCGGCGCCCCGGCGAAGCACAAGTTTGTGCCGTTACAACAAGTGCTACACGCGCGACGGGGCTGAAGAACCATATCGTCAGTTCGCAGGATAACCGAGATCCTCGGGAGAGTCAATAAGGTTGCGAAAGTACCGAAGAAACAGGTCAACACGAAAGGCGGCGATCCTTCAACCGCGATCCCAGGTTGAAGCGCCCGCCGGACCGAAAAATCGTTCAGAGCGGCGCGAGGAGCGAGCGCAGGTGCGGCGTGGCGGGAGCGCCGCAAATCTCGGACCAGGAGCCACGCTGGATCACTTGGCCGTGCTCCAGTACGACTGCTTTTTCCGGGCAGAGCCGCCGAAGCACGTCCGACTGGTGATCTACGGCAATCATGCTGAAGCCCACCGTCTTACTCCAAAAAACAAGGTCGTCAATCAGCTCGCGAACGAGCTGGCGGTCGAGTCCGGCGAAGGGCTCGTCCAACAGGACGAGCGAAGGCCTGCGGGCCAGCATGCGCGCCAGTCCGACTCGGCGCCCCTGGCCACCGGAAATCCGCGAGGCGGAAACCTCCCAAAGCGGGCCGAGCTTCAATCGATTTGTAAGCGTGGCGATCCAATCACGGTGCATCGGATCGGTTTGCTCGCTCTTGAGTATGCCGAAGGTAACGTTCTGTCCGACGGTCAGATGCGGAAAAAGACTCGGCTCCTGCGTGAGGTATCCAATAGACCTTCGGTGCAATGGAAGAGATGGCGGATACAGGCGAACGCCGCCAAGATCGATGTGCCCAGAGTCGGGCTCTTCAATGCCGGCGATGCAAGCCAGTACGGTGCTTTTGCCCGCGCCCGATGCCCCGAATAAACCGACCGACTCTCCCGGTCCGAGCTTCAGCGAAAAGTTGACGGTAAAGTCGCGACGGTGTTTTCTGAATTGCGCGTCAAGCATGGAGTCGGCGTTGCGCCAAGACGTGAGCGAGCCATGGCAGCGGCAGAGCGACCGCGAGAAAGATCACGAGAAGCGGCATTACGGCGGGCAATCCAAAGCTTTGCAGGTTAGCCCACAATTGTACCGGCATTCCGGAAGGATAATACGCCGTGACGACAACCGCTCCAAACTCTCCGATCGCCCGCACCCAAGCGATGCTGAGCGCAACAGCCAGGCCCAAACGCGCGAGCGGCAAAGTGACACGAAAGAAAACTTTCATGGGCGACAGCCCGAGAAGCGCAGCTTGCTTTTGCAGCATTGATGGAACTGCGTCAATCGCAGCCACGGCGCCGAGCACGTAATACCCCATTGCGACATAGACCTGCGTGACGACAAACGCGGCCGGGGTGTTCGTCATGGCGATGCCGTACTGCTGCAGCAGTTTTCCGATGGCGCCGAAGGGCCCAAATGCCAGAGTGAAGAGGATACCCAGCGCAAGAGGCGGGAGGAGAATCGGAATCAGCAGGGCGGCCTGCCACACCAGGCGTTCTTTCGGCGTGCATCGCGCGATATATGCCGCCATCGGAGTTCCAAGCACGACGACGATTACCATCGCGACGGCAGTAAGCACCAGTGAAACGCGCACGGATGCGAGGGCCGGCCCGCGCACCTGCGCATCCCACTGCCACGCGCCGATGCGGGCAAACAGCGCGGAGAGTGGGTACAGCAGCGCGATCGCGAATGCCGCCGCCGCGAAGCGCGCGACCCAGCGCCGGTTGCCGCTCATGCGCGGAGCGTGGATGCCCCGTCCGGCGGATCGTACTGGAAACGCCGGAAGATCAATTGTGCTTTGCTGCTCTTCAGCCATTTTACGAATTCAGACGCGCCTCTCGGATTTGCGCTATCCGCCAATGCCGCCGCGTAAAAGACAAGCGGTTCTGGATGATACGTTTGCCCGCCCACGGTGAGTTTCACTTCCGGATTCTGTTCCCCCACGTTCCCGGAACTTAGGTTGACCTGCGCCGGGAGCGAAACGTAGGGCAGATCGAATGGCCCGGGCTGGATTTTATAGGCCGAGCATGCGTCCAATTGACCGCTCTGCAAGCGAGATAAGACGCTTGATTCGCTGAAGATCTGCCGAGAGTTGATGATGGGACCGAGGACGTGTTCCGGTAGATTCGGGCGACGGTACAGTTTAGCAGCGAGCATCATTGTGAAGACGATGTTGCGTCCCTGAGGGTCCGTCAGCGGATCGGTGCGGCCAAATCGAAGGCCGGGCTGTTGCAGCACGATCCACCACTGCGTCTGCCCCCGCCTTGCACGGTCGAACTGGGCCGCGAAGCGACTCTTTGGGCTGTAAGCGATTACCATCTCGGTATGCGCAATCGGCTCGGCACTCTTCGCCTTTCCGGTGCGCAGGACCGTCAAGATCGGGTCTTGCGTAATCGCTATAAAGACATCCGGCCGAATACTGCCGCCCGCGATCAGATTGGCGAGGGCGGTCGCTTCCAGGGCGCGTCCCCGGAGATCAAGCCCCAAGTCAGCCGCAACCGCGGACTTTATCGGCCCCTCCATGACGGAACCCATCGAACCGGCGTACGCAACATCAAGGGCCGTCAACTCGGCAGCCGGTGAAGGGGCCAAGGTGCCCGCGAGCGCCGAGGCGGCCAAAAGCGATACGCCGCCGATCACAATCCTTCTTCGCGACAGCAAGTTTGGTGAGCGGCTCACGAAATCCCTGATCGCCTCGGGAATAAATTTACGTTGTTCTAATACGATTTAATACGATATGGGCCGCGAGTGTCAAACAAATTGGTGCGGATACAACACGGCAAGAAACGCCGACGGCCGCGGCCGATGGGCAAGAGAAGAACAGCGCCTCGCGCGCATCGGCCCGGTGAGGCAGCGGCCGTCAGCGCGTTCCGTGGGCTGCCGCGGCCGAAGCGTGGGACTCAGCGACCGTTCGCCCCACGGCTGGAGCGATGGCGCGAATTTCGTTCATCAACTGCGAAAACTGGTCCGGATAAAGCGATTGTACGCCGTCGGAAAGGGCGCGTTCCGGATCCGGATGGACCTCGATAATCAATCCGTCCGCACCGGCAGCCACGGCGGCGCGCGCCATCGGAGCGACTTTGTCGCGCCGGCCCGTCCCATGCGAGGGATCGGCGAAAATGGGCAGGTGCGAAAGGCTCTTGATCACTGGAATTGCGGCGATATCGAGCGTGTTGCGCAGGTAGGTGTCGAACGTGCGGATGCCGCGCTCGCACAAGATCACTTTGTAATTGCCGCCGGCCATGATGTATTCCGCGCTGAGCAGCAGCTCTTCGATGGTCGCGGACATTCCGCGCTTCAGCAACACCGCCTTTTGCGTCTCTCCCAGGGCGCGAAGCAGATGGTAATTCTGCATGTTCCGCGCCCCGACCTGCATTACGTCCACGTAAGGCAACATGATTTCGATCTGCGACGGGTCCATGACTTCCGTCACTACAAGCAAATTGTTTCGGTCCGCCGCTTCACGCAGCAGCTTGAGACCGTCCTCGCCCATGCCCTGGAAGCTATAGGGCGACGTGCGGGGCTTGAACGCGCCGCCGCGGAGCAATTTCGCGCCGGCATCGGCCACGCGCGCGGCCACATCGAAAATTTGCTCGCGCGACTCCACCGCGCACGGGCCCGCCGCAACCACGACTTCCTTGCCGCCGACCACCACGCCGTTGCCCAAATCCACCAGAGTGCCTTCCGGACGCATGCTGCGCGACGCGAGTTTGAAGGGATGCGAAATTTTTACGATGTCTTCCACGCCCGGCGCCGACGAAAGAGCCTCCAGCTCGCTTCGGTGACGCCCGCTGTTTCCTACCACGCCGATCACGGTACGCTCCTTCCCGCGGATCAGGTGCGCTTCGTAGCCGCACTCTTTGATTCGCGCCACAATATGGTTGATCTGTTCCTCGGTCGCGTCGCTGCGCATATTGAAAAGCATGTCTGCCCCCGCTGCTGCTAAGAATGCGTTCCGCTCGCGCGCGCCGCGGCAGGATACGATCCGAGAATCCGCAGGCCCACGACGAGCGTTTCGAGTTCCGCCAGCGCCGCGGCGACTTCAGAATCGCGGAGCGACGCCTGCAAATCCAGATAAAAACGGTACTGCCACGGCTGCCCGTGCACGGGGCGGCTCTCGATCTTCATCAAATTCACATTGCGGCGCGCGAATGGCTCCAGCGCGTGAAACAAAGCCCCGGGACGGTGATCGAGCTGAAAAACGAGCGAAAGCTTATTCGCGTTGCCGGGCGACACCTCGGCGCCATTCGGCGAGCGGGCCAGCAGCAAAAACCGGGTGTAGTTTTCGCGATTGTCTTCCAGATGCTCGCGCAGAATCGAGCCGCCATAGATTTTCGCCGCGAGCTTCCCTGCAATCGCGGCGCGCGATTTGTCACCTGCCCGAACCACTTCACGAACGCTGCCCGCCGTGTCCTCGGTCGCGACGCGCTTCAGACGCGGATGGACGCTGAAAAATTTTTCGCACTGCGCCAGGGCGACCGGATGCGATTCGACCACCGCTACGTCCTCGAACTTCGCGCCGGGCACGCCGATCAGGTTGTGCGCGATGGGAATGATTTCCTCCGCCAGGATGCTCAATTTGCTTTCGACTAAAAGGTCGAACGAGCGGTGCACCGAGCCCGCCAGGCTGTTCTCGATCGGCGCCAGGATGTAATCCGCCCGGCCTTCGTCGATCGCCGCGAAGGCCGCCTCGAAGGTCGGGCGCGGCACCAGCTGGATTTTGTCGCCCAGCAGCTTCAGCGCCGCCTCCTCGCTGAAAGCGCCGCGCTCTCCTTGAAACGCCACGCGCGCATTGTCCTTGACCCGCATCGATGCTGTGTCCCTTTAGCTCCGCGCCACCCGGCGCACGCGGCCGGTCTTCGAATTACGCTTGCCGTAACCGTGGCGCTCCTGCGTGCGAATGGATTCGTCCAGCATCACCTGGTAGATGTTCGTGATCGCCTCGGAATCCAAGGGCCCGGGATTCAGCGCCTTCATGCGCGAAAGGATTTCCTGCTCGCGCATGGGGGCCCGGAGCGCCGTTCCGCTTTCGTTTTTCAAACGTCCTACCTCCAGCGCCAATTCCGTGCGCAGATTCAAAAGATGCAGCAGGGCCGTGTCAATCGCGTCGATTTTCCTGCGCCAATCATCGATTTTCATTTGCTCCTCGAGCCTCCCTTTTTTCGCTCCGGACGGGCATAAAAAAAGCCGCGCCCTCGGGGAGGTTCGCGGCCGGTACTCGAAACTTTTTGCGCTGTTAGTTACTGCATTGATCCGCGCGCGTCTCGCCCGGCCGCTTCCTCCACCAGAGGAAGCGGTACGTAAAGGCGAATTCGCTGCGATACATGCGCATGGCGCGGGGTCAATACCCTTGCGGAGCAAGCCTAGCCAGCAGCTCCAGCGAAAGCATACAAAATCGGAGTTGCACCGTCAAGCGCTTCCGCGGCTGGCGCAAGAGCCTGGGCCAGTGGAGTGAGCGCGCGAAAGCAATTGTCGATCGGCGCTCGAAACGGTACTCTATGAAACGGCGGATTCTTATTCCCGTACATGTTGCGATTCGGCGCGGGCCGGTCTGAGCCAACATTCCGGCTCATGCGCCCCGCACCTGAAATCAGGCAGCGGGGCTTTTTATTTCCTAGGGCAGCCGCTGCGATACCTGGAAGCGAGGAACTTTTCCGAAATGCAAAGCGACACCATCAAAAAAGGAGTTGCACGAGCGCCTGCCCGAGCCATGCTAAAAGCGACCGGCTTGACGGACGCCGATCTGGAAAAACCGCTGGTGGCCATCGCCAATACCTGGACCGAGGTGATGCCCTGCAACTACCATCTCCGCGCTCTGGCGGAAAAAGTGAAAGAGGGCGTGCGCGCGGCGGGCGGCGTGCCGATCGAGTTCGACACCATCGCGATTTCCGACGGCATCACGATGAAGACCGAGGGCATGAAGGCGTCGCTGGTCTCGCGCGAAGTGATCGCCGACTCAATCGAACTGTTCGTCTTCGCTCATGCGTTCGACGCGGTGGTCGCCATCTGCGGCTGCGATAAAACAATTCCCGGCACGGTGATGGCGCTCGCGCGCCTGAATATTCCATCGCTTTCGCTCTACGGCGGCTCGATCATGCCGGGCCATTTTCAGGGCCACGACGTGACCATTCAGGATGTCTTCGAAGCGGTCGGGGCCTGCCAGGCCGGCAAAATGACGGAGGCCGAGCTGCGCGACCTGGAAGGAAAAGCCTGCCCCGGCGCCGGGGCCTGCGGCGGGCAGTTCACCGCCAACACCATGGCCACGGCGCTTACATTCCTGGGAATATCTCCGATGGGCGCGAACGAGGTTCCGGCCGTGGATCCCCGCAAATCTCAGGTCGCTTTCGAATGCGGTCAGTTGTCGATGTCGCTCCTGAAAAGAGATACGCGTCCGCGGCAAATCATCACCGCCGCGTCGCTGCGCAATGCGATCGTCTCCGTCGCGGCCACCGGCGGCTCGACCAACGCGGTTCTGCACCTGCTGGCCATAGCGCGCGACGCGGGCGTTCCCCTCAGCCTCGATGACTTCGGCAAGATTTTTGCCAGCACTCCCCTGCTCGCCGATCTGAAACCCGGAGGCCGCTTTACTGCCGTCGACATGTATACGGCCGGCGGAATGCGTCTGCTGGGCAAGCGTCTGCAAGAGGCGGGTCTGCTCACCGACGCGCTCACGGCTTCCGGCAAAATGCTCTTCGAAGAACTGGCCGGCGCGAAGGAAACCCCCGGCCAGCAGGTGATCCGTCCGCTCTCGAATCCGATCAAGAAAGACGGCGGGCTCGCGATTCTGCGCGGCTCGCTTGCTCCCGACGGCTGCGTCATCAAGCTTGCAGGACACGAACGCGTGTATCAGCGCGGCCCGGCGCGCGTCTTCGACTCCGAAGAGGCCGCATTCGAGGCCGTTCAGCAGCAGAAAATTAAAGCGGGCGATATCGTCGTGATTCGCTACGAAGGCCCCAAGGGCGGACCCGGGATGCGCGAAATGCTCGGCGTTACGGGCGCAATTGTCGGGCAGGGGCTCGGCGATTCGGTCGGCCTCGTGACCGACGGACGCTTCAGCGGCGCGACGCACGGGCTGATGATCGGCCACGTCGCGCCCGAAGCCGCCAATGGCGGCCCAATCGCTCTCGTCCGCGACGGCGACATCATCACCATTGACGTTGCCAAGAAGCGGCTGGACGTGGAAGCCAATCTCGAAGGGCGCCGCGCGCAGTGGAAGCCTCCCGCGCCGCGCTACACCACGGGAGTGATGGCCAAATACGCAAAGCTGGTCCGCTCGGCGTCCGAGGGCGCGGTGACCAGCGCATCGTAAGATTTCTGAAAATCTCAAGGAGAAGAAACGATGGCGAAGATGTTTTGGGAAAAGGATGCAAACCCGCGGGCCTTGGAAGGCAAGCGCATCGCGGTAATCGGATACGGCAGCCAGGGCCGCGCGCACGCGCTAAACCTGCGGGACAGCAAACTCGATGTGGTCGTCGGCCTGCGCCGCGGATCCTCCTGGAATCAGGCGGAAGAGGACGGCTGGAAACTTCTCTCACCCGCCGAGGCTTCGAAGGGCGCGGACGTGATCGTGATGCTGGCTCCGGACATGGCGCAGCCCTCGATTTACAAAAACGAAATCGCCCCAAACCTGAAGCAGGGCGCCATGCTGCTGTTTTCCCATGGATTCAACATTCACTACGGCCAAATCGCTCCGCCAGCGAACGTCGATGTGACCATGGTTGCGCCGAAAGGTCCCGGCAATCTGGTCCGCCGGCAGTACGAAGCGGGGCGCGGAGTTCCCTGCCTGCTGGCCGTTCATCAGGATGCCTCGGGACACGCGTTCGACCGCACGCTTTCGTACGCACACGCGATCGGCGGCACTCGTCCCGGCGTGATCCAAACGACTTTCGCGGAAGAAACCGAAACCGACCTTTTTGGCGAGCAGGCCGTGCTCTGCGGCGGCGCTCGCGCCCTGATTCAGGCCGGATGGGAGACGCTGGTGCAGGCCGGATACCAACCGGAATCCGCTTATTTTGAGTGCCTCCACGAGCTGAAGCTGATCGTCGATCTGATCTACGAAGGCGGCATCGCGGAAATGCACAAGTTCGTCAGCGAGACCGCGAAGTATGGGGACTTGACTCGCGGCAATCGCGTGATCGATGAACACGTCCGCGAAAGCATGAAGAAGATTCTCGAGGAAATTCAGACCGGGCAATTCGCGCGCGAATGGGTGCTCGAAAATCAGGCCGGACGACCGCAATACGCGAAACTCCTCGAACGCGATTACAACCATCCGATTGAAAAGGTCGGTAAGGAGCTGCGCAAGCAGATGGCCTGGCTCAAGCCGGAAGCCGTGGCGGCGCAGGGAAAGAAGTGAAGCTGGGAAGCGCCCGATTTTCTACGCGTCTCGAACGCGCGTGCCTGCCGTATTTCGCGCCGTTCATCGCCGGATGAGCGGCGAGGAATAGCCATGGCGGGCACGATTCCCTTTCGGCGCGTCGCGGTGATCGGCACGGGACTGATCGGCGGATCATTCGCGCTCGCGCTGCGAAGGCATTATCCAGACATCCGCGTCGCCGGGTTTGATCGTCCCGAAGTGACCGCACGCGCCGTTTCGCGAGGCGCGATCAACGAGCTCGCCGCCGACTTGCAGGATGCGGTTCGCGGCGCCGATTTGGTTTATCTTGCGCTTCCCATCGTTCCGACGCTTGAAATCCTGCCGGAAGTGGGGAAATACGCTGAGAACGGCTCGCTGGTTACGGATGCGTGCAGCACGAAGGCCGTAATCTGCCGTGCAGCGCGCCAGAATTTCAGCGGCGGCGCGATGTTTCTGGGCGGACATCCTATGGCGGGCAAGGAACAGTCTGGAATCGAGCACGCCGATGCGGAACTTTTTCGCGGCGCGCCGTACGCATTAATCGGTTTTGAAGAATCGGGAGATGCGCGAGCAAGAGCATTCTCCGATGTGCTGGCGGCAATCGGAGCTCAGCCTGTTTGGTGCGACGCGGAAACTCACGACTGGGCCGTGGGCATCGTCTCGCACTTGCCGCAGATGGTATCCGTCGCTCTCGCGCGCGTGGTGCGGGATGAAACAGATGAAACGGGATTGCCGCTTTCGCTCGCCGGGCATGGGCTACAGGACATGCTGCGGCTGGCGGGAAGTCCTTACTCGGTTTGGCGGGATATTCTGCTGACGAACACCGAAAACGTATCGCGCGCCCTGGACCGCCTGGCGCAAACGATCGATTATCTGCGTACGCGGCTAGCCAGCAAGGAACTCGAGCAGGAATTTCACGCCGCCAATCAAATTTACAAGCAACTGCAGAAGCCGCACTGAGCATCTGGGGAGACGCAATCTTGGGAGCGACAATGAGATATTGGCTCGTAAAACACGACAAAAAGTCCATCGAATCAAAACCCGGCTGGATCTGGACAGAAATTGTAGGTAGCAGAAGGATCCCGCCCAATTACCGGCAAGTCAAAAATGGAGACAAGTTCATTCTTTACGCTTACAAAACCAGTGAAGGCATGGACTCCAAACCATGCCGGGAGATTTATGGATTTTACGAAGTCGCTCGCGAGTTAGAAGAGGAACATCTAGCCGAGGGCGATCACTGGACAATTAAGGGTAACCCGCTCCCCGGATACAAGCAAGGCTGGGTCCCAATACAAGGCCTGACTCAGTTCTTTGACAAAAAAATTCACCCGGCAGGCAGTCATCGAATTGAACCACGACGAATTTGAGAGATTTTTAAGGATGCACGAGGAATCGTTACCCTAAATCCACGGTAGAGTGCGCTCCTCGGAATGGCGATTCGAAGCCATTCTGGGCGAAGCGAAGAATGGACGCGCTCGGCGGTACTAGATCCGGAAGCTTTCGAAGAGGTACCGCGGTGCACCTGACCAAGCGCTCAGCAAGCTGTGCCCCTACGATTAGAAGAAAACGATTAGCTCGGGATTCCGCAGAGGCCGTCGCTGCAAGCCACGCCGGCGGGCATGCGGATTGGCCTTTCGTCGCGCTTGAGCCCACCCTTCGGCCGCCATTTGTCAACTGATGCGGAAGCCACGTAGCGAAAATCGGTGGTCAGCCACAGCGGATTCGACTCGCCGCCAACAACGACAATGTTGATCAAATTCGGATCGTTGTACGGAGCGATCAGCGTCTCGGGCGGCAGCTTCGCCCATGTGGCATACGGCTCGACGCCCGCGCGCGCCAGCGGCCGATTGAACGCGTAGATCACGTCCGCGCCCCAATATTGCCCTGCCGGCACTTTGGTGTTTTGCGAAAGCCAGCGAGCCACGTCCTGCTTGGTTTGAAAGCCCTGCTCTTTCAGCCCCTTCGCTACCAGAGGATCCATGATGAGCGTCGCCACAGAGTGCAGCGCGGGAAAGGCCTTCAGCATGATCGCCGTTTCTTCCGTCGCGGGACGAACGGAATTGGCCGCGCCCATGCTATTAATCACGCTCCATCCGCGGAAGACGCTGACGATGCTTTCGTCGCGCCGGAAGCCTTTTTGCACGTGAAATGGTTCCCACACGCTTGCTTCTTCGTTCTCGGCGCAGCACATATTGTTGTAATTCAGGTTGTGGCCGGTGGACGCCAGCAGCGTGTCGCCAAGGCGCGCATTTCCCAAGTTGATGGTCATAAGCGTCCACGCACGTCCAATCACGGAGTTTGCGAAATTGAACGGGCTCAAGGCGCCCAGTCCCGCATTCATGGCGATCTCGCCGCGAATCGGTCCGTTGACGACCAACATGCCCGCGAAAGACGTGGTGGAACTTGGAAATGCTGGGTGCCCTGTGGATGCAATCGCCAGAATCACGGGGAAATGCTCAGGACGCGCGCCAGCCATCACCGCATTGATCGCCACTTTTTCGACCGTATATGACGTGTATTCGCCGCGATGCGCGACGGCCATTTGCCCCACGACTTCATCCGGCGCGTGGCCTGTGCCCTCCAGCATCTCGGCTACGCGATCTTCCGTCGGCAGCACAATCGGCAACCCGTCCGTCCAGCCATTCTCGATGAAGAGGCGCTGCAGGTTTTCTTCCGTATCGGGATCAAGCAGCCGCGAGCGGCGCGGGGTGCCCGGGCGAAGTACCGGCTTCCGTTCCTCGCTCGTCAGCGGCTTCGTGAGCGCATCGATAATTTCGCGTGCAAGGGGCGCGGCGGTAACCGGATCATTGCCTTCCACGTACTCGCGGAGCCTCGCGGATGGCATTCCGACCACGGGATAGGGAGTGAAGCTGAATCGAAGCGGCAGGCCGTGAGCCTGCAGGTCGCGGCGGATGTAATCAGCAAATCGCGCGGTGGTGATCGGCGCGGTGGGAAGGCCGAAATCGTTTTCCAGTTTGCGGCAATGCTCGGCGACCGCCGAGGAGCAGCCGTCTCAACCGCCTACGCCGAAAACGACCGCGTGGCCCTCCCGTTTTATTTCCTCCCAGAAATCGGGCGCGTCCATGAACATGTTGCCGGGTTTGTGCTTCAACACCGTGCGCGTTCGCGGCATGTGGCGCGCGAACCAATCGCGCAGTTGTTCCAAAAACTCGAACCCGCCCGCGAAACCAACGTCCACAAGGTAGATGGTCTTGCCCTCAAGCGTGCCAAGGCGCGGAGCCATCGAAAGATACTTCTTTGTGTCCACGGGCGTGCCCAACGGATCAAGGACGGTCTGGAGCGAGCGCCTCAGCGTGCTTTGGCTGCTGGTAATGATTTGCGCCATCCATTCACCTCCAAAAGTTCATCGCTGGATTTCGCGCCGGCTCCTCGATCTTACCTCCATTCGCGGGAATCGACGCCGAATTGCCGGGCGGGAGAAATCAACGCTTGTGGACCACGCGCGGTTCAGGCGCTTCGGCAGCCGCGCCGGCTCCGTGGCGAACCAAGGTGACGAATGCGGCAGCAGAACGAGGGAGCGTGCGGTCGCGCCGATATACGATTCCCAATTCGCGCGAGATATCCATATCCGAAATGGGAATCAGTTTTACCTGGCCGGCCTTCACTTCGTCCTGCGCAAAGCTTTCGCTGATCAAAGAGACGCCGAGGCCCGCGGCTACGAACTTTTTGATCATTCCGACGCTCGCGAGCTCCATGGCGATCCGCATGTGCGATCGATAGGGGCGGAATTGCTTGTCGAGCACCTGGCGCGTGAAGCCGGTCTTCGGAAAGATCAGCGGTTGGCCCGCGATATCGGCGGTCGTTACGGTTTTAGAAGCAGCGAGCGGATTCGAGGGGGCGACCATCAGCATCAAACGGTCTCGAAAAATAGGATGCACTCGGAGGCTTGGGGATTTAACGGGAATGGTGACAATGCCGACATCCACCGTGCCGTCTTCCACCTTTTCAAGAACTTTGTGGCTGAAGTTCCGGTAGATACTGATCTGCACGGAGGGATATCTCCGGCTGTATTCCGCGAAAATATCGGGCAACACATACAGGCAGGTGGCCTCGTTGGCGCCCACGGCGAGCGTGCCGCGAGGCGCGGTGGCCTGATCGGCAACGGCACGAAGCGACTCATTCCGCAGCGTGAGCAACCGGTTCGCGTATTCGAGCAACGTCTCGCCAGCCACCGTAAGCCGAACGGATTTGCCAACGCGATCGAAAAGCTTTTGTCCGTATTCCTGTTCGAGCTGGCGGATCTGGGCGCTGACAGCCGGTTGCGAGCGGTAGAGTTTCTGTCCGGCGCGCGAGAAGCTGCCCTGCTTCGCGATTTCCAAGAAAGTTATGAGGTGGTCAAAGTCCATGCGATCGTGCAGCGATTATAGCAAACGCGAAGCAAAACTGTGCCGAAAGAAGCCCTGGCGGCGGCAAGGATGCCCGCATCGAATCGTGCGGCAGCTGGCCCGCGAATCCCCGGCTTCGTGAACAATCACGATGCCGCATTTTTATTGATTCAGGACTTTGCGGCGGGAACGGGCGGTTGCAGCGAGCGTCCCGCCGGAGAAGCTGCGCGGCGGCTTTCCAGAGACGGATTTCGCCATTCGCGGCCTTCGCGGTGAAGTAGCTCGTCGGCGGCTGCCGGGCCCCAAGTACCGGCGGCGTAATTGGGGAAATCCCGCGGCGGAAGCGCTGTCCAGACGTCGAGAATCGGCTGAACGACCGACCATCCAGCTTCGACCATGTCGGCTCGCTGGAAAAGCGTAGGATCGCCCATCATGCAATCGTAGAGGAGAGTTTCGTAACCGGTGGACGGGGTGCTCCCAAAGTAGTCCGCATATTCGAAATCCATGTTCACGGCGCCCAGGCTGACCACTGGACCGGGAATCTTTGCTTCAAATCGCAAAGATATGCCCTCCTTCGGCTGGATGCTGATTACCAACTCGTTCGACGGAATTTGATCAACGGATGTATCCCGGAAAAGCACGAACGGCGGGCGGCGGAAGCGGATCACGATTTCCGTGACGCGCTCGGCCATGCGTTTGCCGGTACGGACATAAAACGGCACGCCGGCCCAGCGCCAGTTATCGATATTCAGGGCAATCGCGACGTAGGTAGGCGTGTTGGAATCCGGAGCAACGTGCGGCTCGTTGCGATAGGCCGGCACGTGCTTGCCATCGATCACGCCATCGCCGTACTGCCCGCGCACGGCATGATCGAGCACGTGCTCCGGGCTGAGCGACTGAATGGCGCGCAAAACCTTGGTCTGCTCGTCGTGCACGGCATCCGCGTCGAACGAAATCGGGGGTTCCATTGCAGTCAGCGTAATCAACTGACAAATATGATTCGGAACCATGTCGCGCAAAGCGCCCGCGGAATCGTAGTAGCCTCCGCGCAATTCCACGCCGAGTCGTTCCGCCACCGTGATCTGCACGTGATCAACGTAGCGGCGGTTCCAAATCGGCTCGAAGATGCCATTCGCGAAGCGAAACGCCAGAATATTCTGGACGGTTTCCTTTCCAAGATAGTGATCAATGCGGTAAATCTGCTTTTCTTCGAGGACTTCGCCGACGGCGCGATTGAGCGCGACAGCCGAAGCGAGGTCGTGACCGAAAGGCTTTTCGATGACCACGCGACGCCAGCTATTACCTTCCAACCGCGTCAGACCGGCCGAACCGAGCTGCTGCACGACCGTCGGAAAAAACACGGGGCTGGTGGCCAAGTAAAACAGGCGATTTCCTGCCGTACGCTGTTCCTTTTCCGCGAGATCGAGCGCCTGTTTGAGTTTCTGATACAACTCAGGATCCTTGAAATCGCCCGAAACGTAATAGAGGCGCTTGACGAACCAATCCCAGCAAGACATATCCACGCCATCCACTGAATATTCGCGGATATCTTGCGTCATTTGCCCGCGGAATTCGTCGGTCGAATACGGCTCGATGGACACTCCTACGATGGCAAATTCTTCCGGCAGAAGCTTGCCGGCGGCTAGATTGTAAATGGCCGGCATCAGCTTGCGTTTGGTCAGGTCGCCTCCGGCGCCGAAGAGAACCATGACGCAGGGATCAGGCCGCTTTGCATGTGCGCGCCGCATCACACCGGCGCCGTCATTCGAGGCCATGGGAAATACCTCCAGGGGTGACGGGAAAAGCGTGTCGCGGGCCATTTCGGCCCGGGAGGTTCGTGAGCGTTCGTTCCCTATAAATCACGCCCGCTTCTACACGATTGACTATGCCGGGTAACGGGCCGCCGTTCGCGGGTGCCGAGCGGCAGGTGCCGCCAGCAAGTGGGGCAGCGCGAGTGGCGCGGCGTACGCGCAGTTGAAGCTCCATCAGAGCATGAAGTTCCGCGCGGCACGACTGGAGCGCGGCCATCAATCCTCCTCCCTAGACCTTTTCTCTGGCGGTCATTCCCTTTCTACCCACACAATCCTCACGTCCACACTATCATACGACGCAAGCATTCCCGGAGATTCGCGTACACCGGCGATGTAACTTCTTCTGTGTAAAAGAGTTTTGGGGGCAGGTGCGCTGGCGCACCCAGCACGTTTTGCAGGAAATGTTGTAGGCCGATTCGGAGCGGCAGATGGCCGACCATCTGGGTTTACGGCACTAGCGGCGCAGCGCCGAGTCCGAAGAGCAAATTGAGAGCCGCAACGGCTTCTACGATCGACATTACGTGGCACCTCGGGGATCGATTCGCACCAAGGTGCGGCACATCCGCAAGCGCTCCTTTTTGCCTCAGGGAATTTGCACGCTCGAGCGTCGTGCCTCCCGATGTGGCCGACGTGATCCGTCAGGCCTTCCTGCGGCGGATCTGCACGCGGGCCGTAGGGCGCGTGGTGGCGCCGCGCACCGACGAGCCGGTCAGCGCCCAGGCGGTACCGCGCTTGCCTCACGCATCGCCACGCTTCAGCCTAACGGGGAATTTGTCCCTCCATTCGGAATACTGGCAGCCGCGTCGATCGTTTTTCTCCTGATCGTCGCACTGCCATCCGCACATGGCGCGGGATGCACACTAAACCTTCGGCTATTTGGTATCCGTTGTTATACCTAATTACTAATTGTCATCATAGACCACCAACTCGCACTCCTACGCACACGATGTATCTTAGGAGCTGCTTTCTATACCAAGCAGATTGGGATTTCGCCCACATTCGTGCCCCGCCGCACATAAACTATTTGCGGAGGTTAAAGTCGCATGCACATGGTGAAGGGAGAAGTTTATCGCTGTCAGAACCCGGCTTGCAGAGCCGAGGTTCGCGTTGAAAGGGAGTCTACTGACGGGTTCTCGATGCCTATCTGCTGCTGCGGCGCGGAAATGAAGAAGCCATATGAGCCGCCAAGAATCCGAAGGATCGAACCCACGCCGGAAATCATCGCGCTCCTTCAGGAAGAACAGAAGCGACACAGGTAACCGACAAGCAAAGCCCCGTGGCGACGAATGTTTCACAACGACCGTCTCACTGCATCTAAAACAATTGAGAGCCATCCTTTGGGCAGCTTGGGAGTGGCGGCCGGACTTCTCCTCTTATCGTTCGGAGGCGGTTTGGTCTGCGAGAGCTTTGCCGACACGGCTGTGGCCGCAGCACTCCTGTTGACCGGCGCCAGCTTTTTGGCCGCTGGGCTGCTGCTGATTTTCCTAACGCTCAAGCGCTGGCTGTTCCGACCGCGTACCGCCTCGGAAAATAGGGCCGGAATCTTCGGGGAGCACAACGCCCCGCCTGCCATGTACAAACCTCTTCAAGCCGACGTCTCAAGGCCGGGGCTCGTTCAAAATGAACGGATCGGCACCGATCACGGCCATATCGAACAGCAATGGATGGAGCGGGATACCGAGAACCGTAGCTCCGCCTGAGCCGTTCCATGAACGCTCTCGAACCAACGCCTTGCAAAAGCCGCCGGCCGGTGGATTGGCGTTCCCCGGCACCGGCATCAGGAGAGGGCGGAGCGAATCGCGGCGGCAAGGCGGGCAAGGCCAGCTTCGATGTTCGCTCCAAGATGAACGCGCAGAGCACGGCGGTTGCGTTCGGCAAGAACCTGAAAGTCGCCGCGGGCCTGCGCCGCCTTTACCACTCCGAAGGTGTACTTCTGCCCGGGCACAGGAAGATCGGCGGCATCGTCACACGTGATTTGCAGGAACACGCCGGTATTCGGGCCGCCTTTATAAGCTTGGCCGGTCGAATGGAGAAAGCGGGGTCCAAAACCGAGGCACGTGGCGACGCAGCATTTGTCGCGGACAAAGTGGCGAATCGACTGAAGCTGGGACTCGTTGGCCCTATTGCGATTGAGATAGCCGAGCAGCGCAAAGTAATCGCCGGCTCGCAAGCGGCGCAGATGAGCGCGCAAGTAACCGACGAGAGATTCATCGCCGTCGGCGGCTTTGGCGAGATCGGCGGCGTTTTTGGGGTCGGTGAAAAGTTGAAGGTCTCCGTCCCTGAGAATCGGGGCCTCAGAAGGAAGCGAACCGGATTTCTCGTATAAGTCGGTGAGTTTTTGAGTCTCGATTTTGCTGGCTTCCACGTCCGGCTGGTTGAACGCGTTGATGCCAATCACTGAACCGGCGACGGCGGTAGCGATTTCCCAGCGGAAAAATTCCTGAGCGACATCGTAAATATCGCGTAGAGAGATGCGGACGACAGGCTGGCCGGACTTTTCGAGCGCGTCGATCGCAGCGTCCTGGCGCGAATCCGGGTCGGTTTCGAGGCGCAGATAAGCGAACACGCGGTCCTTTCCATACACGCCGGGAGCGCCGAGTTGCTCGCGATCGACGGGAATGAGCCCCTTACCCTGCTTGCCGGTGGATTCGGCGAGCAATTGCTCAAGCCACGCGCCCAGGTCAAAGATCGAGGGCGAGGCGATGATGGTGACCTTGTCGCGCCCCATTTTTTGAAGCGTGCCGAGGATGGCGCCGAGCTGAACGCCGGGGTTCTGATCCGCCGGAACAACCGAAGCGCAGGCGTGGACCATTTCCTCGGCGCGATCGAGGAATTTGCCGACGTCGATGCCTTGAATCGCACCGGGAATCATGCCGAAGTTCGAAAGCGCGGAGTACCGGCCGCCGATTCCGGGAACTCCGAAGAAAATGTGGCGGAAACCATCGACTTCAGCGACTTTCTGCAAGTGTGAGCCGGGATCGGTGATGGCAATGAAATGCTTTCCGGCCTCGGCCGGACCGACGACCTGCTTCACCCGCTCGAAGAAATATTGCTTGAAGATATTGGGTTCGAGCGTGGTGCCCGACTTGCTTGAGACGATAAATAGCGTGCGGCCAAGATCGAGAGCGTCTTCTAACGCGATGATCTGTGCGGGATCGGTCGAATCGAGCACAAACATCTCGGGATGGCCCGTAATTTTGCCGAACGTCAGGCTGAGCACTTCCACGCAGAGACTGGAGCCGCCCATGCCGAGAAGAGCCGCGTAAGTGAACCCGGCGGAGCGAATATCTTCGACGATGCGCGTAAAGCGGTTGCGATTCGAAATTTGATCCTCGGTGATGCCGAGCCAGGCGAGCCACTTGCTTTCGTCGGAATTGGTCCAGAGCGAAGCGTCGCGGGCCCAGAGGCGATGAACCTTGTCCTTCTTCTTCCAATCATCGATCGTGTCGCGAACGGGCTGCCGCAATTCGGGCGGAAGGCTATAGGCGAAGCGCTGGACGGCAGGGGACGCTGACGCACGTGCGCGGTTTTTCGTGGCTTTTTCGATGGCGGCGAGCAGCTTATCGAATGCGTCGACAAAAAGCTTTACGCCTTCCTCGGTGAGCTGATCGGTGACGGCGGTGATGGAAATTCCGGCGCGCGCGAGGTCCTCCATTACACGGGCCGCCTCGTCCACATTTTCCTCGAGGCTGGCGCGTGGAACGCCATGATCGCGGAAAGCATCCACCGTGGATGGCGGCATGGTGTTGACGGTATCGGGGCCGATCAGTTCCTCAACGTAGAGAACATCCCTGTAGGCAGGATTTTTCGTACTGGTGCTGGCCCACAGGACACGCTGCGTCTGGGCGCCACGCGAGGCCAGCGCCTTCCAGCGCTCGCTGCTGAAAACGCGCTTGTAAATTTGATAGGCGAGTTTGGCGTTGGCGATGGCGACTTTGCCTTGCAAGCCGAGCGCGAGCCGGCGGGTTTCGTCCGAAGACGTCTTTTGGGCGAGCGCGGCAAGCTGATTATCGACGAGCGTGTCGATGCGGCTGACAAAGAAACTGGCCACGCTGGCCATCCGGCTCGGATCGCCGCCGCTTTTGACGAAATCCTCGAGCCCGGCAATGTAAGCGTCGGCGACGCGCTCGTAAACTTCCTGCGCGAACAGGAGCGTCACGTTGATGTTGATGCCTTCGCTGATCAATTGGCGAAAGGCGGGAATTCCCTCGCGCGTGCCGGGAACCTTAATCATGATGTTCGGACGGTTGACGGCCTTCCAAAGGCGGCGCGCCTCGGCGATGGTCTCGTCGGTCTTGTGCGCGAGATAGGGAGAGACTTCGAGGCTGACGTAGCCATCGCGCCGTTTCGACTCTTCATAAACTCCGCGGAAGGCATCCGCGGCATCCTGCACGTCACGAATGGCAAGCTGCTCATAAATGGCGGTGGCGTCCAAATCGCCTCGCGAAGAAAGCTCGGCGAGCATCCCCGCGTAGTCGGTGCTGCCGGCGATCGCTTTCTCGAATATGGAGGGATTCGAGGTCATGCCGCGCAAACCGTCTTCGCGAATCATGCGCGCCAGCTCGCCGGTTTCGATGAGGTTGCGGCGAATGTAATCCAGCCAGACGGATTGACCGAAACTCAGCAGAGCCTGGAGTGAATTTTGAGTCTGAGTGCCGGTGGAGGCGCTGCCGGTCGGATTCGCGGTGCTCATGACGTCCCCCTTCGTGAACGAAAGCTCATCGAGTTCGAATTGCCCACTCAATTGGATGCGTCGCGCTCGCCGCGGGGAGCAGAGCGGCCGAATTTCTCCGCGCGCGGTGTCAGAATCGGCCGCGGAACGCGAACAGCGCCGTCATGACGCGCGAGTGAACGTCCGAGCGGCATTTTACCGCACGGCAGAGGGGCGGGCGACAACGAACTTCGCCCTGCTAAATGCTGGCGACAGAACCACCATCGACGCGGAAATTCGAGCCGGTGACGAAGGAGGCCTGCTCGGACGCAAGGAACACAACGATGCCGGCGGTTTCGTCCGGCCGGCCCGCGCGGCCCAAGACGATATTGGGGCGAAACTCCTTTACAAAGGTGCTCTCCGCTTCATCAACGGAAAAGCCACGCGCCTTGGCCTGATTGGCAAGCATCTCTTCAACGAGCGGCGTGCGAATGAAAGCAGGAGAAACGGTATTCACCAGGATGCCGTCGCGGCCATAAGCTTTGGAAAGACTCTTCGTCAGCGAGTTGAGTGCGGATTTCGAGGCATTGTAGTGGGGCATCTGCGGATCCGGCTGCGTGCCGGATTCCGACGAGATGTTGATGATGCGGCCCCATTTCTGCCGCTGCATGTGCGGCAAAGCGGCGCGCGAAGCGCGCACGGCGGACATCACGTTGAGCTGAAACACGTCGAGCCATTCCTGATCACTGAGATCAGCGAATTCCGCGAAGCGGCCGATGCCACCGGCGTTGTTGACCAGCACGTGAATGGCGCCGAAATGCGAAACGGTTTCCGCAACGGCGCGCTCGGCGCCGCCCGGCAAGGCGACGTCGGATGCAACCGTGTGAATCGCAGCGGATGGCGCGGCTTTGTGGATTTCCGCCGCGGCCGATTCAACGCCCGGTGCGTTGCGCGCGTTGAGCACGACCTTGCAGCCTGCGCGCGCGAAAGCCCGCGCGATCGCGAAGCCGATGCCCTTACTCGAGCCGGTGACCAACACGACTCTGCCTGCAAGTCCGAGTTCCATATGGCGCCTCCTGAGTACATGATCAGGCAGACAAAGTACCAGCATCGCGCAGGCCACGGAAAGATTCCGCAGCGGACGTCCCGCACCGCCCAAGAGACTTGCTCGCGTCTGACTTTACAAATTTTGCGCGGAATGACAAGCTGACGCGCACAGATCCATGACCGCAGCCAACAACACGAAGCTGTTCACGCCGCGCGAGGCGGCTCAGGTGCTGGGCATCAGTTATCCGACCCTGAAGCAGTGGATTTACAAAGGCAAAATTCAGACGGTGCAGACAGCCGGCGGACACCACCGCGTTCCGGAAAAAGAAGTGGATCGCTTTCTCTACCGCGCTTCGGAACAAGGAGAAGTAAGCGAGCGACGGACGAATTTCCGGCGGATCAGCGGCCGCAATCAGTTGGTAGGCCGCGTGATCGACATCAAGATCAGCGGATTGATGGCCCAAGTGACGCTCTCGATCGGCGGACAGCACATCACGTCGATCATCACGGCTGATGCGGTGCGCGAGATGCGGCTGAAGGTGGGCGACACGGCAGCGGCGCTGGTGAAATCGACCGAAGTGATGATCGTGCGGCCGTGAAATCCGGCACGGATGCGCATCGGATTCCGCCCGCGCGGCATTACGAGGGAGGCGGCGCTGGACTCTCCTGGGACGGGCCGTATTTTCGCAACAGCCGGAATGGCCTTAGCGCGGCATAGAGCGGCGCAAGCGGGCGCGGCAGGCGGAAGCAATGCCAGTCCTCGGCAGCGGGCGCGGTGGCAAGTCGCATGGCATAACGAAAGCCGGCGATTGAGCTGGGGACCATCCGGCAACGATACGCGAAGGAAGCGCGAGCACCCGGCGGCAAGGACGATTTTCCAAGCAAGCGGTTCCGCATTTGCTCTGCGATTGACAGCGCCACCGCGTCGCGGACTACTCGTTCGCGAATTTGATCCGGCAGCGAGATGCCTAAGAGACTGTCAGCAAGCGCCAGTCCCAGGTGCAAAATGCGCCGCGCGAGGACGGAATCGGCAAACGCGTACACGCGGTTCCAATCGAGAGCCGGATTCGAGGCCAGAAGCTGCGAAATATCGGCAACCCACACAATGCGTTCCCAAAAATCCTTCGAGCCGTGAACGCACAGAAATACCAGCGTGTCTTCCGGGCTGAACGTGTGAACGTCGTGACCGCTGAGCCGCACGGTCTCGAACCGGCGCGCTAACTTACCGAGATCGGGCGGTAATGGAAAATGGCGCAGAGTACGTTCTGTGTGGAGCTCTATGGTCAGGTGCCGCTCGCGCTCGCGATAGTCGTATTCACCGGGAATCAGCGGTGAACGCTTTCCGGGCGCGAAAATCGCCGGAAACTGCGGAGCAAAGCCGAGACGAACGAGCAATTCATTCGCAGCCGCAATCTCGTGCTGGCAAAGCACGAGATCGACGTCGGCGAATTCGCGGAGAGCGATGTCTCCGTACGCCCGCGCGGCAAGCACCGGGCCTTTGTACGGAATAGCCTCAATTCCCGCCGTGGCAAAAGCCTCCAGGATGCGAATCAGTTCGGCGGTCAAAACCAAGCTGTGAACGGAAGCTGCGCGCACGTGGTCTTTCAAGCGAACAATCGGAGCAGCCTGCGCCGATGCCGGCGCTATCGAGCCGATGTGACGAAGTAAAAGCGGCGAAACCGAGTGCGCGGCCGCTTCCGCAAGTAGGAAATCCCAGTCGAGAGGAAGAGAAAGCAGGCGGCGAATCTCGTCGGCTGCAAAGGGCTGAAGGTGCGTTCGCGCGCAACAGACAAGAAGCTGCTTTTCGGCGCGGATCGCTTGGCACGCAGCGCTCATGACCGCCAGGATATTACGCTATTCGGCGGAACGTCGCAGGAGTTCCGGGCCCGGTGTAGGCGACACTCCAGAACAGTGCCAATTCAAAATGAGGCACGATGTGAAATGGGCAGCGCGCAGGTCTTTACGCCGCCATCTTATCGTCCCACGGCCCATGCATCGCGATTTTTCTGCCGATTCGCAGCAGACTGGACCGAAATCCGTTCGGATCAACGCCCGCCGCCGCGCACACGCGCTCGTAGTCTTGGCGGTCCTCGAACAGGAACCGTTGCGCGTCGCGCCGGTTGCGAAGCGTGCCGCTGCGCCAATCTTCCACGGCCATGGTCAACACCGCTATCCAAAGATGTCGCTCGGCGATGCAGTCCTCCGTTACGTTCCCCTCAACCCTCGCTGCCGCAGTCTCAATCATTTCATCCCCCATGCGGCTCTGAATTCCATCACGCGCGGATTCATCGCCGCCGGGAAGCAAAATGCACGCAATAGACCACATCGAGACCTGGAAAACACAGGAGCAGTCGCGCCCCGCGGGTAGTGCACGCAAAGGACTTGCGCATCAATTCACGACGAAAACTGGAAAACGAAAGCCGCGATCAAGAGGCGTTCGTGGTTCGCGCACGCGCACGCGTTTCATTCGGGAACACCTGAACGTATTAGCCTGGAGGGAAGGTCGATCGGAGACGACTCAGATAGCTTTACCGTTGGACCGTTTCAGCGGCGAGAATTTCGCGGAGTTTTGACGCGAGAGACGCCATGTTGAACGGCTTCTGCAGCAATACGGCGTCATCCTGCAAAATGCCGTGATGAACTACGTCCTGATCTGCGTAGCCAGACATGTATAGAACCTTGATTCCCGGGCGGGCAATCATGATCCGTTCCGCCAACTCCCGGCCGCTGATGCCAGGCATCACGACATCGGTCATCAGAAGATGAATTGGGCCGGCGTGCATCCCTGATAGTTCAAGAGCCGTGTGGCCATCCGCGGCTTCAATCACGGTATAACCGCTCATTTCTAGATATTGCCGCGCCAATTCGCGAACGCCCTTTTCGTCTTCGACCAATAGAATCACTTCTGAACCGCGTGGAATGGCCGCGGCATCATTGCGACGATCAAAAGCCTCGGACGACGCCTCGTCCTGGATTTTCGGCAAGTAGATCTTGAATGTGGTCCCGCGGCCCGGCTCGCTGTAAACCCAGATGTAGCCACCGCTCTGTTTCACGATGCCATAGACGGTGGCCAATCCAAGACCGGTTCCCTTGCCTTTTTCTTTCGTGGTGTAGAAAGGCTCGAATATATGCGCTTGCGTGGAAGCGTCCATGCCGCAGCCGTTGTCCGTCACCGAAAGCATCACGTATTTACCGGGCGCGAGTACTGCGGGAGCATGGGAATTCGAGTCTTTTAATTCTACATTGGCGGTTTCGATGGTGAGCCGCCCGCCGCGCGGCATGGCGTCGCGTGCGTTCACCGCGAGATTCATGATGACTTGTTCGATCTGGCTGCGATCCGCCTTGACAAGCCATAGGTCAGGATCGGTAGATGTTTGCAGCTCGATATCCTCGCCAATCAAGCGCCGGAGAATTTTCTCCATATCGCTGACGACGCTGTGGACATTGAGCACCTTGGGCGCGAGCATCTGCTTGCGACTGAATGCAAGCAACTGCTGGGTGAGAGCGGTGGCGCGGCGCGCAGCTATCTGAATTTGGTCGGCGCTGCGCCGCAACGAATCGCCCACGGGAAGACGCTCCGCCATCAGGTCGGCGTAGCCCTGAATCACCATAAGCAAGTTGTTGAAGTCATGCGCGATGCCACCCGCGAGCCGGCCGACGGCTTCCATCTTTTGCGCTTGGCGAAACTGCTCTTCGAGACGCTTGCGGTCGGTTACGTCGAGGGCCATGCAGATGGCGCCCTCCGGCTTTCCTTCCGCATCGCGCAGCGGCTCAACGTGGCAGGCGTAAGAGCCGTCCTTCCAATCCATCTGAAAAGTGACCGGCTCTCCGGTGACCGCGCGCCTGTGCGCGGAGATCGGCAAAAATCCCGGATCGGTCGTCTCGAAGAAATCTGAAAGCAATGCTCCCACGACCTGATCCGACTTCAAACCAAGCCGCGTAAGACCGGCTCCGAGCGCGGACGTGAACCTCAAATTCTCGTCCACCGTCCAAACGACCGCGGGGAGCTGTTCCATCAGCACACGGAGCCGTGCGTCGCTTTCGCGAAGACGAGACTCGGCGCGTTTTCGTTCAATGGCAAACGCGATCTGCCCGCCGACGGAGGAAAGGAATTCCAGATCGTCATTCGTGTAAGCATTCTCGCGTTCGTAGCTTTGCACCACCAGGACACCGATGGTTTCCGAGGGCGTGCGCAGGGGAACGCCCAGCCACGAGCGCGACGGAGTGCCTTCCAGTTCCACTTCCCCCAAGGCGGCCAGTTCACGGAATCGCTCGGGAGAAATTAATTCCGCCTTACCGCTGCGAAAAACATGGGCGGCGCAACCGCGCCCGAGCCGCTGTGGAGCCGGGGGAGGATCGAATTTGTCCCGGAAGAAAGGGAAATGGAAAACGCCGGAGCCGGCATCGTGCAGCGCCACAAAGCAGTTTTCCGCGTCGAGAGCCTTGCTGATTGCGCCGTGGATTCCGGTGAGCAACTCGTTTAGATTTTCCGTCGCGCTCATCGCCTCGATGATTTCGGTGCTGATTTGGCGGCGCAGCTCGGCGCTTTTACGGTCGGTTATGTCTTCCGCCGTGCCGTCGTGGCTGATGATTTTTCCGGTTTCATCCCGCAAGGCGCGAACGTTCATTCGGATCCAAATCGTTCTACCGTCCTTGCGGCGCATTTGGCACTCGAAGCCGTTCAGTTCGCCCTTTTCCTCGAGCTGACGCATCACTTCCTTTCGAACGGCCGGGTCGACGTAAAGCTGTTGGCCAATATCGTGAATCTCCGAGATCATTTCCGCCGGCGAGGAAAAGCCGGCAATCCGGGCCATTGCCGGATTGACCGTCAGAAACTTGCCACCGGGAGTGGACTCAAAGAAACCTTCAATGGCGTTTTCGAAAATTCGTCGGTAGCGTTCCTCGGCAATGTGCTGCGCGCTTTCGGCGCGGTTGCGGGCGGTGACGTCCTCGTAAATGCCGAAGTAGCCTTGCGCCTCGCCATTTACAACCAACGGAACGCCGGTAATTCTTACGTCGATGGTCGAGCCATCTTTGCGGCGGCGCTTGGCAGCGACGCATATGCCGCCTTGATGCCTGATCGTATCCACCAGTCCAACCGTTTCGGCTTCGCGCCCAGGGACTGCGATTAGCGACTCGAGAGTACGACCGCGGACTTCCTGCAGCCGGTATCCAAACAGGCGCTCAAATGCCGCGTTGCACATCTGCACGCGCCGATCGACATCAATCGCAACGATCGCGGAAGGATTGTTCTCAGTCAAGGCCTGGAGATATGCCATTTGCTCGGCACTCTTGCGCTCCGCTGCGCGGCGTGCGGTCAGGTCCTGAATAACCGCCAGAACGGCTTCCCTGCCCGCAAACGAAATTCCCTGCGTGGTGACCTCTACCTCGAAGACTTCCCCGCTTTTGCGCCGGTGCTTCCAAAAACCCTGAAAGCCAACGGGCTTGGTCGCATGGCTCGCCAATTTCAGAAGCCGCGGAATTTCTTCCTGTGGGCGGATATCCGTGATGCACATGCGGCGAAATTCCTCGCGCGAGTAGCCATAGGCCTTGATGGCGGCTGCGTTTACTTCGAGGAACGCAAGTGTCTGAGCATCAAACACATACATCGGATACGGATTGCTCGAAAAGAGGAGCTCAAAATTGGTATCGTTTAGCGGGGAAATCCGGGCGTCCAAACGAGATTGTGAGGCTGTGACCGGTGCGAGTCTGGGTTCCGCACCCTTTTCAGCGCGAGAGACGGGCTTCCGTTTGCGGCTCGCTGTCAGTCGAGTCGGCATCAGTCCAAAGACAAAATGGAACAAGAATGTAGGCGCGAGTGCGCAGATTGCGCCCGCGCAGTTGTTTATAGCGGCCAGGAATTGACCGCACAATGGTACGTCCGTACCACGCCACCCGTCTGGCAGCAGCCCTCTGCTCAGGTGCCCGCTGGCTTGCGCCATTGATTTTGTTCTGTAAGATAGAAAACGGAAGACGGTAGCGGGCTTTCACGGAAAAACGGACAGGATGGAACAGGCGACGCGCGACATTCCAAACTCCCACGACAGCTTCGAAACTGAAGTTGAGGCGATTGTCCAGGCGAATCACGGCGATCCGTTCCGAATTTTGGGACCACACTGGATCGACCGGGATGGCGTAATGCTGCTCTCTGTGCGCGGATTCCGCCGGGGCGCAACCGAAGCTGAAATCGTTTGGAAATCCGGGGTGGTATCCCGAACCAACCGCATCCATCCGGATGGGATGTTCGAGGCGATACTCTCTCCGGAGACGGCGGGTCTGCGAATCAACGAAGCGGTGGCGCCGGACTCTTACAAATGGCGCTTTCGCTTCGAGGATGGACACGAAGTCGATTGTCTGGATGCCTACGCGTTTCCTCCCATTCTCACCGACTTCGATCTGTACCTCTCGGGCGAAGGCACTGATCTCCAGAAGTACGAAAAGCTGGGCGCGCATGTCCGCGAACTAGCGGGAGTAAACGGAGTGTTCTTCGGCGTATGGGCGCCTAATGCGTCGCGCGTGAGCGTGATCGGCGACTTTAACTCCTGGGACGGAAGCGCTCACCCGATGCGCGTCCGCGGCGAGAGCGGCATTTGGGAAATATTCATCCCCGAACTCACGCAAGGAACACTCTATAAATACGAAGTCCGGTCCCGCTTTGGCCATCATATCGCGGAGAAAGCTGATCCGTACGGATTCGCCTCGGAGCTGCGCCCGAAGAGCGCATCCGTCGTTTGGGACATTCACCGATACGCATGGAATGATTCGGCGTGGCTTTCCGCGCGCGCGTCACGGGACTGGCTCCATTCGCCACTTACGATTTACGAAGTGCACGCCGGCTCGTGGCGGCGCAAAGAAGACGAGGGCTATCGCTGGCTGACCTACCGCGAGATGGCCGACGAGCTGATTCCGTACGCGAAGAAGATGGGGTTCACGCATATAGAATTCATGCCGATTATGGAGCACCCTTTGGACGCCTCCTGGGGATATCAGACGATCGGCTATTACGCGGTGACCAGCCGATTCGGCACGCCAGATGATTTCAAATACTTCGTTGACCGATGTCATCAGGAGGGCGTTGGCGTGTTGCTGGATTGGACGCCCGCGCATTTCCCGCGCGATGGTCATGGGCTGGCGCTTTTTGACGGAACGCATCTTTATGAGCATGAGGATCCGCGTCTCGGCGCCCATCCCGATTGGGGCACGCTGGTCTTTAACTACGGCCGCAATGAAGTGCGGAATTTTCTTATCGCGAACGCGCTGTTCTGGATTCGCGAATATCACATCGACGGATTGCGCGTGGATGCCGTGGCGTCCATGCTCTATCTCGACTACTCGCGAAAACCCGGCGAATGGATCCCCAATATTCACGGCGGACGCGAAAACCTGGAGGCCATCGCTTTCCTGAGGCGACTGAACGAAGTGCTACACGAGCAGCACCCGGGTGTGCTGATGATCGCGGAGGAATCCACGTCGTGGCCGGCGGTTTCACGGCCAACCTACGTGGGGGGGCTCGGATTCGACCTGAAGTGGAATATGGGCTGGATGAACGACACGCTGCGCTACTTCTCGAACGATCCCATTCACCGACAATACCATCACGGCGAATTGACCTTCTCGATGCTGTACGCCTTTCACGAAAATTTCGTGCTGCCTCTTTCGCACGACGAGGTCGTCCACGGCAAGCGCGCCCTGCTCGAAAAAATGCCCGGCGACGATTGGCAGAAATTCGCCAATTTGCGCCTTCTCTTCGGTTACATGTACGCCCATCCGGGCAAAAAGCTGCTGTTTATGGGCAGCGAACTGGCTCAGCGCAACGAATTTTGGCATGAAGCGTCGGTCGAATGGGCGCTGGAACAATCGCCGCCCCATCATGGAATCCAGCGACTCGTCGCGTATCTGAACCAATTGCACGTGCAAGAACCCGCGCTGCACCAGGTGGATTTTGAATGGTCGGGGTTCGAGTGGATCGAAGTGAATGACGCGGCGGCGAGCGTGCTGGCTTTTCTGCGCCGCGCCAAAAACACGGACGAGTTCATCGTCGCGGTGTGTAATTTCACGCCGGTCGTTCGCGAATACCGCGTGGGAGTGCCCCGGTCAGGATATTACCAGGAGATTTTGAATACGGATTCGAGCTTCTATGGTGGAACCGACGTGGGGAACGCCGGAGGCGTAATGGCTGAGCCTGTTCCCTGGCACGAGCGCCCGTATTCCATGAAACTGAAGCTTCCGCCTCTGGCTGTGCTGTACTTAAAGCCTCAGCGCGGCTGATATGCCGTTGGATGGCCGGCGCTCCGCGGCAGACTTGCGCCAACCCATGGCTGTTTTAGGCAGCCGTCAGCGCGAGCTCCTTCGGTTCTTCCAGCGACGCCGCGGGCCAGCTCTTCAGTTCCGGCATGCAGTGCTTCACGAAGCATTTCACGTTTCGTTCGGCTTCTTCATACGGCATGCCGCCGAAATGAAAATTCGGCATCACGCCCTGCATGTCGATCAGATCCTTCATGGCCGCGAACTTATCGAGCACCTGCTGCGGCGTTCCCCAGGGCATGAGCTGAATGTAGTCTTCGACGGCCTTGTCCGCGCCCATCGCGTTCATTTGCTTGCTCATCTCGGCGTAGCGCTCATATCCCTTCGTCGTTTCGAAGTGCTTGCCGAGAATTTCATAATGCTCCAGAGCCGCGCGGTAATTCGCCCCGAGATACTTGCGCGCCAATTCCTCGGCGCGATCGGCGCTTTCGTCCACAAAGCAGAAGCCTGAGCAGAATGGCTTGGGCGGCTCGGTACCGGGATGATGCTCCTCCCAGTGTTTGTGATACAGCTCAAAATCTGCGGTCACCTGTTTCCAGGGCTTTTGCAGAATCACCAGCATGCCAAGCCCAAGCCGCGCCACCACCGGAACGGAATCCGCCGAAGCCGCTGCCGCAAACGAACGGCCCTTGAACGACTTAAATGGCCTCGGGCGAATCTCCCGCCGCGGCTGGTTTAGCGTGGCGCCCCCTTCCACAAAACCCGTCTCAAGCGCCTTCAAGATCAGCTCGGTATATTCGTCAAAACGGCGGCGCGCCTCGCTTTGATCAATTCGCAGCCCTTCGAATTCTCGCCGGGCCAATCCGCGCCCAACGCCCAGGATGTACCGTCCGCCCGAATAATGATCGAGCAGCACGATCTGCTCGGCCAGCCGCACGGGATCGTGCCATGGCACCACAATGACCATCGAGCCGAGTTTCACGCGCTTCGTTTTCCCGGCAATGAAGGAGAGTAGCTGGAGCACGTCCGGACTGATCGAATAGTTGTCGAAGTGGTGTTCGGTGGCCCAGACCGATTCGAAGCCCAAATCTTCGGCCATGATACACAGGCCCAGTTCGTGCTTCATAAAAACGTCGTCCGGGTAATCGCCCAAGTGTTGGAATCCGGTTCCGTATCCGACGTGCATAGAGCCCACCTCCTATGTCCCAAAACCTCGCTGGATCCAGGTGACTTCCCGCCGTTCCTGCTTAGCCGCGCACTATATCAAATTGAGCGTCTCCGTCGCCAGTCGCGTTAATGGCCGGATATGCGCCGCAACTTTTTGCAACAGCAAACGTTGGAATCGAGCAGCTGCGATGTACAATCCGTTGGCCGTCCGGCTAGAATTCGGAGTTAGCTGACCCAATAGTGCCGATTCCCAGGGAACATTTCGTCGCCGTGATCGGCGGAGCGGTCTCCGGCTCCGTGGCCGCCGAAATTTTGGCGGATCATGGCATTCGGGTTGCCGTCTTCGAACAGAACGCCCGTCCGTACGGCAAAATTGAAGACGGCCTGCCGCGCTGGCACGTGGAACAGCGCAAACAGGAATACGCGCGCATCGATGCGCGGCTTCGCAAGCGCGGCGTCTACTTCATTCCTTGTACCAAGCTGGGCCGCGATATCCATTTCGACGATTTCATCAACAACTGGGGTTTTTCCGCCGTGATTCTGGCCAACGGCGCATGGCGCGACCGCGACCTCGGCATCCCGGGCGCCAACGAATACATCGGCAAAGGCCTCGTTTACCAGAATCCGTTCATTTATTGGTATAACCACAAAAACGAGCGCGGTTATCACGGGCCGCAATTCGAAACCCCCGATGGCGCGCTCGTCGTCGGCGGCGGCCTTGCTTCGATCGACGTGGTCAAGGTGCTGCAGCTTGAAAATTACGAGCGCGCGCTCCGCGCTCGCGGCATCGATACCAACGTTCATGAGTTGGAAAAAGGCATTCCCGCCGTTTGCAAACAGCACGGCATCCGCCCCGAAGAGCTCGGCGTGAAGGGGTGTCTGCTCATTTACCGCCGCCGTGAGCAGGATATGCCGCTCGCGCAGCCTCCTGATAATCCCACCCCGGAACAGATCGCCAGGACGGAACAAGTCCGCCAAAAGATGCTGCGGCTTGCACGTGAAAAATACCTCTTCCGTTTTCAGGAACGCCGCTTGGCCACCGGACTGATCGTAGAAAACGGCCGGCTGGCCGGACTTAAAGTGGCCGAAACCAAAATCGACGGTCGCCGCGCGGAGCCTATTCCCGGCACAGAACAGGAAATTCGCGCGCCCTTGGTTGTCAGTTCCATTGGGTCGGTACCGGAAATCCTGCCCGGAATTTCAATGAGAGGCGACTATTACGCGTTTGCCGACGAACCCGTCCCCCGCCATATCGATCATCAGCATGTCTTTGGCGTCGGGAATGTCGTCACCGGCCAGGGCAATATTCGCGTCTCGCTGGTTCACAGCCAGGAAGTGACCACACGCCTGATCAAGGATTGCGCGCGGGTCGGCACCGATACGGAAAATTTCGCCGCAATGGCTCCTTCAGCCGAGGAACACGCGACCCGGAGAGCCAAAGCCGCACTCGACCGCATCAACTGCTGGCCTCCGCTCTCTCCCGATCAAATCGCGAAAATCGAACAGCGCATTCGTAATCTACAGGAGCGCGTCGGTTACACCGGCGATTACGACGCGTGGATCGCCAAAGTTACTCCGCCGGACCTCGAATAGCCTCCAGCACTGCTCGCGCGAGGCCTCGAAACCTCGTGGCCCGCTGCTTAGTTCCGCGGCGGCATCATGTTCATCGGATTGAACGGCACTGGTGTTCCGGTAATCTTGTCCTGAACGTCCGCCAGCGTCTTGGTCAAAATCGTGGTCGAATCTTTTTCCTGGTATTTTACCAGTCCAAATGGATGCACTTTCTCGCTCACCCACGCATCTCCTGAACCGTCCTTCATCCGGTAGTGGTCGCATGAAAATGTCCCTGCAGGCGTGGTTACGGACTCCGTGCCCAAATCCTCGGCTTTGTTGCGTATGTCTGCCAGGTTCGTCCCGTGATTTGCGGATTGCATCTGGGATGGCATCTCCATGGGAGGGCGTCCGGGCATCTGCATGATCATTTTGCTCATCACCATGTTTCCGTTCGTCACTACGGCCAGTTCCTTGACGACCACGTCTCCCATGGGCGTGCCGCTAACCGTGAACTCCAGCCAATAGCCGTCCTGCCCGCTTACATTCTCCTTGCCGACGATCGCGAATTCCATGATGCGCTTTGGTTGATTGCCTGACTGCATCTCGTATTGCGCGCCTGCGCCGACCACGGGATTGAACACGCCGCGTGGAATTTGCGGTCTCCCAAACATCTGCGCTCCGGCGGGCAACACGCTCAGCAACAAAAGGGCGGCGAGTGCGGACTGCTTACGTGCTGTCATGGTGATCTCTCCTCGGACCAGCGGGTCGTCCGGCATTAGCACCGGGGATTTGCCGGGATTGTATCGCACTTCGGCGGAAAAAGGAGAAGCGTGGAGTTTTGTGGCCCCAATATCCCTTGGAGCTCTCGCGCCTATTGGCACGCGCCACGCATCAATCGAGTTCGCGGTAGGAGATTAGACGCACGCCCTTACTCTGGACCGCGTCGCGCGCTTCCGGCGCAAGCAACGCCTCCATTTCGAGCTGCCGTTGCTTCTGGAGACGTGACCCGGTGCGCGCCAGATCGGCGTCGCAAACTCCCGGATGCAGCATGATTTCCGTCGTTCCTTCCGGCAGCATATCGATCAATTGGCACAACGCGGCTGCGCTCAAGCGGCCCGTCATCGCAAGGCCCAGGAAATGGCCTGGCGTACGCAGATGGTACCGTTGTGCAAGCGACCGAAACCACGGCTCGACCGCGCGTACTGCCGCGGCCGATGCCAGCCGACTCCAGGAACGCCCGCCGGCACTTTGCGATTTCCATGAGGCGCTTAAATCCTCTGCCGGCTTGCGGATGCGTGTGATTCCCGCGTCACGCGCCACGCGTCCGAGAGCCTTCATCACCACCGGATGCGCGTGCGTATGCTTGTGGGTATCCAGATGAGTTGGATCGATTCCCGCGCGGCGAATTTTTTCGATTTGCGCCCCTAACTCTCGCTCTATGTCGCGCGGCCGCACTGCGCCAGAACTCACTTTGGCGACAAATCCCGCCAGGGTCGTCGGCAGCTTTCCGTCGGCATCCACAAGCGACGGGATTTCGGCCGGCGGCGACACCGCCGTGCCGCCAACCAGCACCAGGTGGCAGCCCACTCCAAGATGCGGTGCGGCCTTCGCCCGCGCAACTGCGTCGTCGAAACCGCGACTCGTGGCCATCAATGTTGTGCTGGTCAGTATCCCTTCGAGATGCGCGCGAACGATTCCCTCGTTCACACCTCGCGTTAGTCCGAAATCATCCGCGTTTAGGATCAGTTGTTTCATTTTGTAGCAGGATCGCGAAAGCGCAGGGAACGAATCATCGCACTGTTATCCGGGATGGGTGATCGCAGCTCGCAACGCGTCGGGTGTTCGCGTTCGGGAAAACTTTTCCGGTGCAAGCAATTGCCAAGCCACGATTGTTGTGAAACATCCCGGCGCTCATGAATTTTTCGTGAAAGTTTTCAACAGTTTTGTTGAAAACCGTGTGGAAAAGGCTCCGTTGACCTTCGAAATCGCTGGCCAATACGGGGCTTACTCCTCTTTGCACTAATTTCGTGCAATCCCGGTTCTCGGAATCCCTGCGTCGCACAGTTTCGCTCGGAAGACGCTTATTTGCGGGCGCTCTTCTGTTCGAAATGAATGTAAAGCGTGAAAACTTCCATGGAAAGGAATCCTCTAGTACCAGTGAGGCGGCGGATCGAGCTTGATCTCGATCGTTTGTTCGGCCTTTTCGACGTCATACCATTTGCCAAACGTGTGCCAGCCCGTCGCAATCACTTGTATGAGGATTTTTCCTTGGGGAATGGGCGGTACTTTCACCGTGCCATCCTGGTTCGACTTCAGGTCGAGTTCGGCAAGCTGCTCGTGATGATGGATGAACGTCCCGCCCTCTTGGTAAAAGCGGACATAGACGCTGGCATTGCCAACCGGCTTCCCTTCATTGTCAAGCACGCGGAGGCGGAGCTTCGTCATGGGCGTGCCAGTGGATTTGTCGTCCTTTTTCGTAACCGCACTCGAACCGGGGCGATCTTCTCGAGACGCAGCTTGGACCGTCGAGAAACTCCCGCTCGCGCACAACGCCGCTGCCGCCGAAAGCGATGCCGCACAACGAAATATGCGACCCGGCCGCAGCCACTGTTGGTGGGCGCTCATCTTGGTACCCTTTTACTCCAATTCGAGAAGCCTCTCAACATGAACATCAAACGGGTCGGTTGATCGTGGGAGTATCATGTTTGGACTTAAAACTTTACGCCAAGCGCCAGCGCAGACGCAATTGGCGCGGCTGACCCGCCTCAGGCGAAGAGGCGCGGGCAATCGGGAGGCAGCGCATGGGATTCTCGACCGATGCAATTCACGTTGGCCAGGAGCCGGACCCTCTCACCGGCGCGGTCGTTGCGCCGATCTATCAGACCTCAACTTACGTTCTCGAAGAGATAGGAAAGAGCAAGGGATACGATTACGCGCGCACCAATCATCCGAACCGCAAGGCCCTTGAGCGTACTCTGGCCAAGCTCGAGGGTGGCACGGCCGCATTCGTCTTCAGCTCCGGCATGGCGGCAATCGATGCCGTGCTCCGTATGCTCCGCCCCGGCGATCACGTCATCGTCACAAAAGGCATCTATGGCGGCGCGTACCGCCTTATGACGAAGTTCCTCGTCGAGTTCGGCCTCGAATTCAGCTTTATCGATACCACGCGCCTTGACCTAATCGAGCAGGCCATCAAGCCATCCACAAAGATGATTTATGTCGATACACCCACGAATCCTACGCTCGTAGTCACCGACATCGCTGCCGTTTCCTCGCTGGCTCGCGCTCGGAATCTTACGTTTGTCGTGGACAATACCTTCATGAGCCCTTATTTCCAGAACCCGCTGGCTCTCGGCGCGAATGTAGTCATTCATTCCGTCACCAAGTACCTCAACGGCCATAGCGATTGCACAGGCGGCGCGGTGATCCTCTCGCGGCCGCAGGAAGCGGCGCGCGTGCAATTCATCCAACGCGCTGCCGGTGCCGGGCTCGCGCCCATGGATTGCTTTCTGGTATCCCGTGGCGTGAAGACGCTCGCCGTGCGCATGGAGCGCCACAATTCCAACGGAATCGCCATTGCCACCTATCTGGCGTCGCATCCGAAGGTCAAACAGGTCAATTACCCCGGTCTGCCATCGCACCCGCAGCACGAACTCGCGAAACGTCAGCAGCGCGGCTTCGGCGCCATGATGTCGTTCGACGTCGGCTCGCAGGAAGCGGCGCGCAAGATGCTCAACGCGCTGAAGATATGTTCGCTGGGCGAAAGCCTCGGCGGCGTTGAAACGCTTATCTGCCATCCGGCTACTATGACTCACGTAGCGATGCCGCCAGAGGTGCGGCGCGAATTCGGCATTACCGACGGCCTGATACGGCTTTCTGTGGGAATCGAGGACGTGGAGGACTTGATCGCCGACCTCGATCAAGGCTTGGCCCTCGTATAAGCTGGCGCAATACTCAGCCGGCGACCGTTTTCACCGGCCCACGCACTCTTCGATCCATGCAAGATATTTCCGCGAGCCTCGCTCGATCGGCAGCGCGATGATTTCCGGCAAGTCATAGCTGTGCCATTGGCGCACTTCCGCCTCGACCGCGGCGAACCGCCGCCGCGAACTCTTGATCACCAGCAGAAATTCCCGCGCGGTTTCGATCTTTCCCTTCCATCGGTACATTGATTCGACCGGCTCTTGCGGGATATTCACGCACGCGGCGAGCTTCGCCTTCACCAGTCCGCGCGCGATCCGACGCGCCTCCCTCCGCGATCCGCACGTGACCAGCACGATAATTTTGTCGGTCATAAATTTCCCGCCAAATCCTCTATCGGTCGTTTCGTCATTTCGCGCCCTTGCGCGACACGATACAATGTTTTTCCTTCATGGACCAGACGACCATCCATTTCGGAACTTCCGGCTGGCGCGGCGTCATCGCCGAAGACTTCACTTTCGCCGGCGTCCGGCGCGCCTCCGCGGCCATCGCCGGCCACCTCCGCGCCGCGAAGAAATCCCCAACCATTATCGTCGGATACGACACGCGTTTTTTTTCCGAGGATTTCGCGCGGGCCTCAGCCGAAGTGCTGCGCGCCCACGGCTGCCGCGTGCTGATGTGCCGCGAAGCGACGCCCACCCCGGTGATCGCGCATGCCATTCTTCACGGCAAGCTTGATGGCGGCGTGAACATCACCGCGAGCCATAATCCAGCCGCTTACAATGGCCTGAAATTTTCCGGACCGGATGGCGGCCCGGCACTGCCCGAAGTGACCCAAGACATCGAAAAACGTGCCGCCGCGTTGAAGGATGATTTTCCGGGAGCCATGCACGACGACGCTGCCGCTGAATTTGAGTTCATCGATCCACGCGTTCCTTATTTTGAGCAGCTTCGCAAAATGATTCGCTTCGATGCGCTCGGCAAAACCAAAGGGAACTTCGTGTACGACGCGCTGCACGGCTGCGGTGCTGGCTGGCTCGACCGCATCCTCGCCGAGGCAGGTGTTTCCGTCGCTTCGATCCGCACGAATCGCGATGTGCTGTTCGATGGCACGGGTCCCGATCCTTCCGAGGAGAACATGCCGGGGCTGAAGAAACTCGTCGTCGAGCAGCGCGCGCTCGCCGGTCTCGCTACGGATGGCGACGCCGACCGCTTCGGCATCGTCGATCGCGACGGGTCGTTTGTCTCGCCGAATCACATCCTCGGACTCGTTTTCGATTACCTTTTGCAGACGCGCGGCTATAAGCTCGGCGCGTCGCGCAGCGTCGCGACCACGGAATTGCTTGACGCCGTCGCCCACCTTCACGGCACGTGCGTGTATGAAACTCCCGTTGGTTTCAAGTACGTCGGCCCGCTGCTGCGCGAGGACAAAATTGCGCTCGGTGGAGAGGAAAGCGCCGGGATGACCATCCGCGGACACCTGCCCGAAAAAGACGGCATCCTCGCCTGCTTGCTCGTTGCCGAAATGATCGCGGCTCGTCAGGCTTCGCTTGCGGATCAGTTGCGCGATCTCTTCAAGCGCGTGGGCCGCGAGTACTGGCCGGTCCGCTTGAACCTCCATCTCCCCCCGGAGGTTCAGGCGGCCCTGCCGCAGCGGCTTGCCTCCGAGTTCAAGGAGTTTACTGGACGGCGCGTGGCGCGCACGAATCGCATTGACGGCTTGAAATTGATCTTCGAGAATGGCGACTGGCTTTTGATGCGCGCCTCCGGAACCGAGCCTGTGGTTCGCGTTTACGCCGAGGCCGGCAGCCTCGCGGAATCGCGAAGACTCGCTTCCGACGCGCAAGCCTGGGTGCATGGATGAGCTCGCGTCGCCCCAAAATTTCGCCGGCGGTGATGGAGACCGCGGAGGCTCGGCTGCAAGGATTCGCCGACCAAATCCGCCAATTCTGGCGCCGAAATGTCACGTGGATTCTGCTTGCCGGTCTGGGGCTGCTGATCCTTCAGGACGTCTTTGGCACGCACGGCGTTCTCGCCATGCGCCGCGCCCAACGCGAGGCCGCCCGCGAGCAGCAGGAAATCGACCGCATCAATCAGCAAAACGCCGAACTGCAAAACCGCGTGACTCAGTTGAAAACCGATCCGCAGGCCATCGAGCGCATTGCCCGCGAACAGATGGGCCTTGCGCGTCCCGGCGAATATATCTTCAAAATTCCGCCAACGAATCCAACCGCGATCGGCGGCGCCTCTTCGACGCAGCCCGGTTCTCCCCCCAAATCGCGCTAATCTTGAGGAACCGCCTCTCCGGCGCCGAATAGCTGTCCCGCGCGCCGCCGCACCCATGTCCAAGCTTCTCCGCCGCGACCCTTCGCGCGCGTCCGCGCCATCGAAAGCAGCACCATCGCTGCGAATAGGATCGCCAGTCCCAACGTGGCCATCGGAACGCTTTCCGCCGACTTCGGCAGTATCGAAAATCTCCCGTACACGAATTCGATGTGCACCCAATAGACCAGCAGCGACGTCTGCCCCAATTGCATCAGTGGGCTAAAAGCGATCCGCCCCGGCCGCCATTGGCAGTACGCGAATCCGACGAGCATCAGCATCAGCAGAATTGCAACTCGCGCCAGGAAGAAATTCGGGCTGGTGTGCCAGTAGTCGTACGAGGCGTAGAGCCGCATGGAACTCGCGTCCAACGCGCGCGAAAGAAAGAAAAGCCCCACGCCACCCGCGCCGAGCAGCGTCAGCGCCTTCACAGGATTCTTGGCCGGCCAGTCGGCGAACAGCACCATCCCGATCGCCAAGCCGGCAAACGCGAACGCGGACCACGGAAACATCGGAAACAGCCACGGCTGCGGCGTGCCGAACGTGTGTACGCCATTGACGTACGATTCCAGATACCACGGCATCCACTTCGCGCGCCAGGTCGTCCAGAGGGGCGGCGTCAGCATCGCCACGCCAAGCGCCATTGCTGCAGCCAGCGCAACGTTTGCCCTGCGCGTCCGCGCAACCCAGCAAATCGCGCCCATGGCTACAATCGACAGCCCGATCATGTTCAGCACGTCCACGCGCGCCAGATCGGTCCACGGCGCCGCCGGCCAACCCAGCGCAAACTCCTGTACGCGAAAGAGCAGCCCCAGCGCGAAGATCTCGAATCCACGGCGAATCATGCGCGCGGCGATTTTATTTTCCGGAATTCCCTTCCGCCGCATACGGTCGGTCACCAGCGCGCATGCCACACCGGAAAGGAACACGAACAGGGGTGCGGGAAGAGTCCCGCTGAACTGCGACCAGAAGAAAACCTTCCCATGTCGGGCCGCGCCGCCCAGCCACGCGTCGTACGCGTGAACTTCGAACATTCCCAGGCACGCCAACCCACGCAGCCAATCGATGTAGCCTAACCTCTGCGCTCCTGAACCCATTCTCTCCTCGTCCGACGCACCCGCCTAAAACGTTAATTCAGAATCGCTGAGCCGCTCGCTCAAATCAAGTTCTTATCTGTTTTGCCGGCCGGTCCGCTAAAATCTCTGCGCATGTCCACTCCTTCCAGCGCGCGGCAGATTCCCTTCTCGCTCGCGGTCGCCATCTGGACCGCCATCGTCGCGCTCGCCGCCATCTACGGAATGCTGCTCGGCTTTGGCGGACCGCGGTTGGCGCTCGCGATCGGCATCGCCGCCGCGCTCTTCGCCTTCGAGTTCTTTCTGACGCTTCCGAGAATTCAAAATTCGCTGCCGACTGCGCTCGGCGCGCGCGTCGGTCTCCTCGCGCCGCTCGTTCCGCTCGGCTTGTTCCTGATTTACTCCGTTGCGATGCACAGCCCGCCGCTTCTGACGGTCGCGGGCGCCGCGTATGTAATCGTTCCCGCGCTGCTTCTGGCCGGCAGTGCCGGCAAACCTGCCGGCACGTGGGAGGATTACCTCGCGTTGCTCGTGCTATGGCTGCCCGTGGAGCTTCGATGGAATTACCGGCTGTTTCCCTATCCTCCGCCGCTCACGCATACCCTGACGATCCTTCTGGCGCTCTCCGCCGGCGTCGCTGCATTCATTCTGCTGCGCCGTCTCGACGGCATCGGCTATGCGCTCGATTGGCGCCGCGGCTACTTTGCTCACTTCGCGATTCTGTTCGCGGTTTTCGCCGCCATCGCCATCCCGCTCGGAATAAAAATCGGCTTCATCCATTGGGCGCCGGCGCTCAGCCGATTACGCGTCGCGCCGCTTACGATCATCGGCATTGTTTTCTTCACTGCATGGCCCGAGGAGTTTTTATTTCGCGGCTTGCTGCAGAATCTGCTGTCGAAAACCCTGAAGAGTCCTTGGCTCGGCCTCATCGCTGCGGCGATTGTCTTCGGCTTCTCTCATATCCTCCACGCGCCGTTCCCCAACTGGAAATACGTCGCGCTCGCCTCGATCGCCGGCATTTTTTACGGCCTCGCCTGGATGCGCACCGGCTCGCTCGTCCCGGGCGCGCTCATCCACGCGCTCGTCGACGTTTCCTGGCACATTTTGTTCCGCTGAGGCATTGGCATCGAACGAAGGACCGCCGGGGCGCAGCAAACAGCGAACGGTGCCCGGTTTTTACCGCACCACCCCTGTTAACGGGCTTGACGCCGTCGCGTACAGCTTCTTTTCGATTCGCCCCGCCAGATGCGCCTTGCGACCTGCCTCGACGGCAGCGCGCATTGCCTCCGCCATTAGCACGGCATCCTGCGCGCCTGCGATCGCCGTGTTCATCAGCACGCCATCCGCGCCGAGCTCCATCGCAATCGTCGCGTCCGATGCGGTGCCCACGCCCGCGTCCACGATCAGTGGCACTTCCGTGATTCGCTCGCGCAATATGCGCAGATTCGCCAGATTTTGAATCCCCATGCCCGACCCAATCGGCGCTCCGAGCGGCATGACCGCCGCCGCGCCCGCATCGACCAGCTTCCGCGCCGCGATCAGATCGTCGTTCGTATATGGCAGCACCACGAACCCCTCTTTCACCAGCGTGCGCGTCGCCGCGATCAGTTGTTCTGTATCCGGAAACAGTGTCTTCTCATCGCCGATCACTTCGAGCTTGATCCACTCCGAAAGTCCCACTTCGCGCGCCAGCCGCGCCGTTCGCACCGCTTCATCCGCCGTGTAGCATCCCGCCGTGTTCGGCAAAATGAAAAACTTTTCGCGATCGATGTAGTCGAGCATCGATTCCTTGCTGCGATCGGTCAGGTTCACGCGACGCACCGCCACGGTCACCATGTCCGCGCCCGACGCCGCATGCGCCCGCGCCATTTCCTGAAAGCTGCGGTACTTCCCCGTGCCCACAATCAGCCGGGACTTGAACGCTCGCCCCGCGATCACCAGTTGGTCATTCATTCGAGTTCTCCAGCAACATTCTACCGTCCCGGCGCCCGTGGTGCACGTTCCCGGCCTTTGTTACTTGTCCGTCGTCGGCGCGACCGGCCCAGGGGCGCGGCATAACGTGCCCCCGCGAATCTCCACGACCCTGCGCGCTACGCCGTCCTCTGCGGCTTCGGCTCCTCCACGTCTGCGTACATCCGCTCGATCACGTCCCGATACCGCTCCTCGATCACCCGCCGCTTCAATTTCAGCGTGTATGTCAATTGTCCGTTCGCATGCGTGAAATCTTGCTCGACGATCGCGAACCGCTTCGGCTTTTCATATTGAGCGAGCGAGCTTGTCAGCCGCTCCAGCTCCGCTGCCAGCAAATCCCGCACCCAGCGACTGTTGCTCATCTGTCCCGTGCTCGCCAACTCATGCCCAGCCTTTCGTGCCGCCGCCTCAATCGTGGTGAAGTTGGGCACAATTAGCACCGATACGAACTTTCTCCGGTCTCCCACCACGATCGCATTCGAAATGTACGGCGAGGTCTTCAGCAAATTCTCAATCGGAGCCGGCGCTACGAATTTTCCGCCGGCCGTTTTCAGCAGTTCCTTCTTCCGATCGGTGATGATCAAAAATCCATCGTCGTCCAGTCGCCCGATATCGCCGGTGCAAAACCATCCGTCGGGTGTGAATGCCGCGCGCGTTTCCTCGGGCTTGCGGTAGTAGCCCTGCATCACGCACGGCCCTTTCACCAGAATCTCGCCGTCGTCCGCGATCTTTACCTCCACATTGGGAATCGGCCGCCCGACCGTTCCAACGCGGTTCACTTTCGGCGAATTCGCGCTCACCACCGGCGAGGTTTCCGTCAATCCGTATCCCTGATAGACCGGCAAATTGACGCTCCAGAAAAACTCCGCCAGCTCCGGCGCCAGCGGTGCGCCGCCCGCGCTGAACACTCGAATCCGCCCGCCGACTCCCCGGCGAATTTTCGAGTACACCAGCAGATCGGCTAAATGCCACTGCAACCGCACGCCGGGAGGAACTCGCTTGCCGTATGCGCGCCATGGGACCGACTCAGCCGCCACGCGCAGCCCCCAATTGAAAATCTTCCGGCGCAAGCCGCCGAGGCGCTGACCGGTTTCGATGATGTTCGCATAAATTTTTTCATAGAATCGCGGCACCGCCGCCACCATGGTCGGCCGCACGTCCAAAAGCGCCGCGGCGGCTGTTTCCAGTTGCTCCACGTATGCCACCGTCACTCCGTGAAAAAAATATCCGTAGTCGATCGTCCTTTCATACACGTGCGCCAGCGGCAGCAGCGATAACGCTACATCCGATGGCGAGAGATCGAAGTCACTGCCGAAATCATTCGCATTCGAACTCAAATTCGAGTGCGAGAGCATCACGCCTTTCGGCTCGCCCGTCGTGCCGGACGTATAGATAATCGTCGCCAGCTGGTCCGGCGTCACCTCTGCCACGCGCTTGCGGTAATCCGCGATTTCGTTTTCCCCCGCCCCCGCAATCAGTGTTTCGTATTGCAGCGCTTCCGACTGGAATCCCGCAGGTGCTCTGGCGCAGATCATCTGTTCGAGCTGCGGCAAATCTTTGCGGCACTTGGCCAGCTCTTCCGCCTGGGCCGCTCCTGCGGTGATGGCGACCCGCGCTCCCGAATCGTTCAGGATGTAACTCAGCCGGTCGGGCGATTCGTGGAAATACACCGGCACCGTGACGGCGCCGATTCCCTGTATCGCGAAATCCGCTACGTGCCATTCCGGGCAGTTCGGCGCGAAAATCCCGACGCGGTCTCCGGGACACACGCCAGAATCGCCAAGCGCCTTCGCCAGCCCGGCGATCCGCCGCAACATTTCCTTAGCCGATATGGACTGCCATCCTTTCGGCCCCCGGTGCATCTGCGCCCGCGGATTGGCGTAGCGGTCCACCGCGTCCAGAAAACATTTCGGTACCGAAGGATATTTGTCGGTCGCCATTCTGCGTTCCTCGGCGCGCCGCTTCGCGCGTCGTGCTGAGACTCTAGCCGATGCAGCCGCCTCGCGCAATCGAACACAGCGCATCGGTATCGCCGTGACCGCGCCATTTCCCAAGCCGCCGCTAAAGGCATCTTCCACTTCGAGACGAACGGCGGGGTTGGAGAATGTTTCGTTTTCTTGCTGCTGAATCATGTCGCTCGTTGAAAAATTTCGCCGCAGGCCCTACACTCGATGTAATTCGGGTTCATGCGCATTTCCCGAAGAGCCGCGCCCGAGGACCGTCTCTTTCATGTTCTACCCGGCTTCTTACCTGTCGCGCGTTTGGCTTGGCAGCCAGGTCTCGCCGAAATTTTTGCCGCCCGTGGCGCGTCCGCTGGCGGCGCATATTAAGCTCACCGAAAATTGCCAGGCTCGCTGCATCAGTTGCGATTATTGGAAATCCAGGTGGCAGGATGCCATCTCCACCGACCGCGCCGTCGCGCTCCTGAACGAGATTCACGCGCTCGGCATCACTGGCTTGCGCTTCACGGGCGGCGAGCCGCTTCTCCGCCGCGATTTTTTTGACATTCTGCGGCGCGCCGATGCAGGCCGCTTCAAATCGATCATCGTGCAGACGAACGGCTTGTTGCTGAAAAAGCTGCACAAGGAAATCAACGATTCGCCGATCACGAAAGTCGCCGTCTCCATCGACGGTTTGAAGGAAACCAACGATCAAATTCGCGGCATTCGAGGCTACTTCGATCTTGGCATCGAGGGCATCAGACTGCTGCGCAACAAGGAAGTCGTGCTGTCCGTGACGCTGAACCGCCTATCCGCCGGCGAACTGCCAGGCCTCGCGGCAGCGGCCAGCGCGGTCGGCGCGAAGCTCGAATTCAATATTTTGAGCCGCAGCCTCTACTTCCTCGCTGGCGCTGATCTAGACGCGATGTGGCCGACGGACTCGGAAACCGCCGCCATCGCCCAATTCCTGCGCGATACGGTTCACCGCCCCGAATACGAAATCGACTACATCACTCGCTATTACAAGGGCGAACATCTCGCCGAACCGCCCTGCGTGCTCGGCTATTTGCAGGTTTTCGTGCTGTCAAACGGCGACGTGCTCACCGGCTGCTACCCGCTGAAACCGGTCGGCAACATTTTGCATCAGGATCTCGCCAACATTCTCGCCTCGGATGCCTATAGGCGGCAGGCGGAGGCGATGATTCGCCGCGAATGTCCGGGCTGCACTTGCGGAATCGAAAGCTCGCTCGCGATGAAGCACGCGGTATCGAGCGCGCTCTATCAGATCAGCAATCTCGCACAGCGCCCGGCGCCGGCGCAGCGCCCAGCCGCGGCCGCATCCGACGCCGGATCCGCGACGCACGCGTCCTCCTGATTGCCCGCTGTTTTTCGAACCTACAGGCGAATGCCTACGGGAAAATTCACGACGCTGGTTTCACAATCTCCGCCAGCCAGTCTTCCAGCACCAGCTTTTGATCCGGCGCGATTTCCGTAAAAGCCACTCCCATCCCCATCGTCGAGTCGCAATATACGACCTTCCCTTGGGCATCAAACGCGCCGCGATCGCGCAGTATCGTCACGCGCACGACCGTCCCCACCGGAAATGGATTCATCGCATCCACATAGCATCCGCCGATGCCCACTTCCGATGTCCGTGCCGAAAGCCGCGTGTTCGTGTCGAGATCGGTTACCTCAGCGGACGCAACCATCGCGCACCGCTTGGCCGCGCGCCTTTGGGCGTATTCTTTGGCTGTTTTCTTGTTGATTGGCATTGTTCGCCGCGCCCCGCTCCAGCCACGCTATCACCGCCCGCCTCGCGGTCATAGGTTCTCGCGCGTCGCGCGTTCGCGATCACTAAACACCCCGCCATCAGAGCCTTCGGTTCAATCGATCTTCGATTCGTCGCGATACATCACTCTGTGCCGCATCGACTTGATCCACTCGTCGATTTGCGCGCTCGTCATCGCGCACGCGGGATTGAACTGGTCCCAGCTCATAATCTGCTCGAGCGGTTTTTTCCATCGCTTGTAGGAAGGCTTCGCCGGAGGCCCGAAGCACATCACGTCAATCACGGAGAGTTCGTCGGGAATACCGAGCAGCGGCTTGATCTTTCGTTGAATATCCTCCTGCCCGATAGCCGTGATCCACCACACCGCGTATCCCAGAGCTGCCGCCGCCAAGTGCGCGGACATGGTCGAAGCGGCCACCGATTGCAGCAGAATCCGTTCGGCGTTGTGCTGATAAAGTCGATCGAGCTCCGATCCATCGTTCAGCACGGGAAACGCCCGCACGAACCGGAAATCCGCCAGCACCACGATTAATCCCGGCGCCGTTTTAACGCCTGCGTAATTCGGCGTGGGAAATCCCATGTGCAGGCGGGCCCGATGCTGCTGCTCGTCCATGAAGCATTGCCCGATGGTTTGCTTCACTTTCGGATCGGTCACCACAATGTAGTGCCACGGCTGCGCGTTCGCTCCCGACGGGGCATGACGCGCCGCTTCCAGAATCATTTCGAAGTGCTCGCGCGGCACCTGACAGGGCGCGAAGGCGCGGTTCGTCATGCGGTTGCGAACCACGTCCATCAGCGCCGCGTACCGGTCCACGCGATTGAACTGCTCCATGCCCACCGCCACGTCCGTCATATTCGCCTCCGTCCGAGCCGCTGCCTCCCCGGCCGTCGCGCCCATTCTATTCCCAAACGGTCCGGTGCCGACCGGGTCCCAAAGAGCTCGGCAACGACACGGTGCAACTCGAATGCTCGAACAAAGCGAATGCCTGCGTGCAAGCTGAAGGCGCGGAACAGTCGAATAGCTCCGTGACACGGGATGTGCCGGGTGGTGGGATACGCGGTCGTCTGCCTTCTGTGGCTTACGCGGGTTTCTGCTTGCGCGAGCGTTCCGAGAAAAACGACGGGACCAAACCGGAAATCCCGGCAGTTCAAAACCGCCAACAAAAATCGTGCACGCAGACGTGACGGGACGTTCCGCCCTTGAAAATGCATCTCCTCGATTTGTCAGTGACTTACATGTGCGAAGGGTTGATTGAGTGTTCCGCCCTTTAGCACGCGGTGAAAGAGAAGAAATGGCGAAGATGGCAGTGCCGGAAGGAGCGAGACGAGAGCACACGGCTTGTTGCGCCATGGTCCGATCGCATCGTCGCTCTCGCATTTTTTTGTCCTTTCCTCCCCGCTGGTGGCGCACTGACTGCTTGCGCCGCCCAGGTGCTTGAACGCGCCCTGTCTGCGCCCAGCGGCATGGGCACAGACAACAAAAACGACTCACGTTAGCACAGTGGGGCCGAACCAGAAAGAAAGCTGGCCATTTTCTTTGTAGACGAAGCGTGGGATCAGAAATCCTGTAGATTCAGACGAAGATACGATATCGAGTCGGGAGTCTGAGCGGCCGCGTGCATGCGTTTGCGAGCAAGGCGATACCGATGAGGGCAGCGCCTCATGGGCCGGATCGCCATCCACTGAAGCTGCAACGCTTCTTCGGCGCGTGGCGGAGTAGAATTGGCGGTTTAGCCGAGTGCCTCTGGAGGGCAAATGAAACTCGATTTGCTGGCGATAGCGCCGCATCCCGACGACGTGGAGCTGACCTCCGGCGGAACAATGATCCGCATGGCCGAAGCCGGATACAAGACCGGCATCCTGGACCTGACGCGCGGGGAGACGGGGACGCGCGGGACTCCCGAGACGCGGCTGAAGGAAGCGGCGCGCGCGGGGAAAATCATGGGCGTGCAGGTGCGGCGGAATCTCGGATTGCCGGATGCACATCTGGCAGTGAACGACGAATACAAGGCAGCCATCGCGGCGGTGATCCGCGAATTCGAGCCGCGCACGGTGATCGTTCCCTACTGGGAAGGGCGGCATCCGGATCACTACACGGCGGGGCGGCTTTGCTACGAGGCGTGTTTCGTGGCGGGGCTGAAGAATTACTCGCTGGAGGGACAGCCGTGGCGCCCGTCGCGGATTTTGTACGCAGCGGCCTACGCGGATGTGCGGCCGACGTTCGCCGTCGATATCACGGCCCAATATGAAACGAGACGGCGCGCGATCCTCGCGTACGGCTCGCAGTTCCGTCCGCCGAAACACGACCGCAAGTCGCGCGTGGCGCTGCCGCTCGATGAACTGGAAGAACGCATGAGCATCCAGGCACGGCACTACGGACGGATGATCGGAGTGAAATACGCGGAAGGATTCGTGATGCGCGAAGTGCTGCAACTCGACGACATCGTACGGATGCCGGGGAGATATTTGTAACCGCGCGCGCGACGCGAGAAGCTGCCCCCGGGAGAGCAAAAACGCCCCGGCGGATGGTGACCGGGGCGTTTGCCATTCCACCAATTTTTACCAACTGATAACGCCGCTAAAACTGGTTCCAGAGGAACTGGTTGTAAACCTCGTGGTGGTACTGCACCTCCGCGCCCTTGACGAACGTGCCGAGCAAACGCGGGCAGCGGTCGGCCGAAGCTTGCTTCAGGTCGGCGTAGCGGCCTTTCACGTCCGCTCCCAGAAGCTTGGTGGTCCACTCGGCATTGCGGAAATCCTCGAGTGCCGTGTAGATGTTGTCGGGCAGGTAGCGTTCGGCCTGGCGAAGATTGGCGATATTGGCCGTGTCGCCACAGATGCCGGTCTTGAAGATGCTGAGGAGAACGAGATAGGGATTCGCGTCGGGCGCGACGGAGCGAACCTCGACGCGCATGCTCTTCGAATTGCCGATAGGAATCCGGATCATGGAGCCGCGATCGACAGCCGATGCCTTGATCTGGTTCGGCGCCTCGAAATGCGGGTCGAGGCGGCGATACGCGTTGACGCTGGGATTGAGAACCAGGCAGATGTCGCGGCCATGGGTCAGGATGCGATCGACAAATTCCCAGCCGACCTTGGCGAGCTTTTCTTCGCCGTTGGGATCCCAGAACAGGTTGGTGCCGTTTTTGCTGATGGAAACGTTGGTATGCATGCCGCTGCCATTGACGCCCACGACGGGCTTGGGGAGGAAACTTGCGGTCATGCCCATCTTGTTGGCCACTTGCCGGCAGATCAACTTGTACAACTGAATCTGATCGGCGGCCGCGACCACTTCGCCATAGCCATAATTGATTTCGAATTGCGAGGGCGCCACTTCGGGGTGGTCTTTTTCGTTCTGGAAGCCCATGGAGCGCTGCACCTCGGCGACGGTGTCGATGAAGGTGCGGAGCGGATCGCCGGGCAGCGAATGGAAGTAGCCGCCGGTATTCACGTACTCGAACTTGCCGGTTTCCGGATAGCGCTTCTCGGCATCCACGCCGGCAAAGAGGAAGCCCTCGATCTCGTTGGCGGCGTTGAGCGTGTAGCCCTCGTTTTTGTAAAGCCCGTCGGCGAAAGTTTTCAACATGGCGCGCATATCGCCGGCGTACGGGCCGCCCTGCTTTTCGATCACTTCGCCGAAGACGAGGATCTTGCCGGCTCCAAAGACATCCGAGGGCGCCCAGTAGAAAGCGCTCCAGTCGATGCCCAGGCGAAGATCGCTCTCGCGCTGCGCAGTGAACCCGCGGATGGAAGAGCCATCGAAGGTCAGATTGTCGTAGCTCTTCAACAGGAATTTCTTGTCGTAATCGAGCATGTGCAGGCGGCCTTCGAGGTCGCTAAAAAGGACGGTGACGGCCTTGATGCGCTTCTCGTCGGTGAGATACTTGAGGCGCTCCTCGCGAATCTTGTCGATGGGGACCCGCGATTGGCGCTGTTCCTTGGCCTTCAAATTCAGCTCTTCGAGTTCCGCGTACGGCAACTCCAGGAAATTGCGAAGTTCGTTGGACATGAATCTCCTTCACTCTCCGTTTCTGTGGGCGCAACCCCAGTTCGGCGGACAACCGAATATGGAAACCGCTGTTTTTGAACAGAGATAAGGTACCTTTTGGAGCCTCCGCGGTCCAATTAAATTATTAAATGGACTCGATCACGGAATTGCCCAGCCAGCCTACACCGCGGCACATAAAAGTTTCATAAACCGAAAATAAATTTGTTCGAAGTCCAACGGCTGGATAGACAGCTCGCAGACCGTCCGTTCCGCAAATGGCCGTGCGCCGATCTCCGGACGTGGCGCGCTTGCCGCCGGAGGCCAGGTCTGAAATGCTCGCTTGGCATTTCGGGATCGGAATCCGCCGGAAACGCGCAATGTCGCGCCCGCTCAGCCGGCGAGCAGCGCCTACGCAGTTGCGGGTTTCCAGATATACCCGCTCAGTTCTGTGGCGTGCCGGATAGCGATTTTCCGCGCGACGATTGCGCATTTCGGTTTTCCCAGGCAAATCGGAGGCGATCGCGGAAGCGATCGATTGCCCAGCGAAGCGGAGGCGCGAGCACCTGTGCATGCCGGGCTGCTCGCGGTCCCAACAGTTTCTCGATCCACGCGTATTTGGGAGGAAATTGAGGCAACTGCAGGCTTCCGCCGCAGCGGCGCGCCAAGTCACGAGCCTGCTCCACAAGATCCATACGCAGCGGATAAAAGGATGGGAGCCAGTTCTGGAGGTAGCGAAGGCAGGCAGCCCGCGTTCGCGCGCTATCCTCCAACGAAAGCAGATATCCCACGTGCAACTGCATGGAGTTCCACAACGCGGTGAGCTTGCGGTCGGAAGTCCCGATGTTACTCAGGCTTCCCCCACCGGTTGCTCGATAGTATCCGGCGGCCTGGGGCACGAAGCGAACGCCGCTGCTCGCCGCCAAAACTCTGCAGAAGTATTCGCCGTCGTCATCAACGTGCATTTCCGTGTTCCACGGCCCGGCGGCGATGGCGAGCCTTCTGCTCGTCAGCCACGTCATCGGCGGCATATAAAGATTTTGCCCCATACTGGCGGTCAGCCAGTCCGCGGGGGTCAGGTCTGCCCAAAGCGCCGAGGGAACGAACTTTGCGCCATGCGGCCGGTGCATGAAACGACCCCATGCGCACGAAAGAAGAATTCCGGGATCGTTCGATTGCCGCGCGACCTCCAGCTGCAACTCGATTTTTCGCGGAGACAATAGATCGTCAGCGTCCAGCCATTGTATATACTCTCCGTGGCTGAGCGAAAAGGCCCGATTTCGCGCCGCGGCCGCGCCTTGGTGGATTTGCGTGGCGACGCGAACGCCTAGAACTCATTGCAAAACCCTGCGCAAGACGATCATGAAGCAGGCGATATGAAAGAAACCACGATAGATCGTGAGCGAACGGTCGTAACGCACTACCAAGCGCCGGTAGTTGCCGAGCCAGCCGATGGTTCGTTCCACGATCCAGCGACGCCGGTAGCGCCGGAAAGCGCGCCCGTCCTGGGTCGCAGGGCGCTTGCGGTTCCGGTGATGTGGCGCGATCAATTCGATGCCACGCTGCGCCAGCCGTTCGCGCAACGGATCGCTGTCGTAACCCCCATCGGCGATCA